>ENA-OQJD01000124-OQJD01000124.1-human-gut-metagenome-genome-assembly--contig:-NODE-124-length-9600-cov-1.943946_pt1 | contig 9600 bp, 14 predicted proteins | sample MGYA00242596_ERZ504762 | MGnify/ENA primary metagenome ERZ504762 (study PRJEB26092, sample SAMD00036356) | human gut metagenome | host: Homo sapiens | study: EMG produced TPA metagenomics assembly of the... | reverse complement strand
TATTAGTTTTCGGGGATTGCTATAGAAACACTTAGGCTTCCAAGTAATTTGCGTTATTTTCAAAAATCTAACTGTCTGAGCGACAGCGGGTTTTTGATTTTTGAAAATGGTTTTAGCAAATGCTGGAGTCCTTAGTGTTTCTTTCCTCTGAAACCGCGCCGTCCCCCTCTGCTGTACTGCCGGGCGGCGTCCGTCTCTTACAATCTCTCCGTCAACCGCTCCACAAACTCAATATCCGCCCTCCCGGCCAGATACGTCCTCTTCACTTTAAAAATAGAATACAAATAATCAACGTTAGTGTCGATCCCTCGATGACGATTCCCCCAGCGCACTCCTCATCCGCGCAATCGCCTCCTCACGCGTCCTCCCATGCACAATCAGTTTCGCCAGCATCGAATCATAAAAACGCCGGAATCACATACCCGTCATACGCCGCCGTATCCACCCGTACTCCAAATCCACCAGGCAGATGCATCTCCGTAATCTTCCCCGGACAAGGCCTGAAATTCTTCGCCGGATTCTCCGCATTAATCCTGCACTCAATCGCATGCCCCGAAAGCCGGACCTCCCCCTGCGTCACCGACAGCGGCATCCCCGAAGCCACCCGAAGCTGTTCCTGAATCAGATCCACCCCCGTGACCCACTCCGTCACCGGATGCTCCACCTGAATCCGCGTATTCATCTCCATAAATAAAAATTCCCGTCCGGCTCCAGCAGAAACTCTATCGTCCCCGCATTCACATAATGCGCCGCCTTCGCCGCCCGGACCGCCGCCGAGCCCATCCGCTCCCGCAGCGTGTCATCAATCGCCACACAAGGCGACTCCTCAATCATCTTCTGATGATTCCTCTGAATCGAGCAGTCCCGCTCGCCAAGATGAATCACATTCCCAAACGAGTCCGCCATAATCTGAAACTCCACATGACGTGGATGACGAATCAGCCGCTCCACATACATCGTCCCGTCCGCAAACGAACTTTTAGCCTCCTTCTGCGCCGTCTGAAACGCACTCTGGAACTCCCCGCGCGTCTCCGCCATGCGCATACCCTTGCCGCCGCCTCCAAGCGCCGCCTTAATCATCACCGGAAAACCAATCCGGTCGGCCTCAGAAAGACCCGTCTCCCAGTCAAAAACAGGTTCCTTCGTCCCCGGAATCACCGGCACACCGGCTGCCTGCATCGTATTTCGCGCCTCAGACTTATTACCCAGACGGTCCATCACCTCAGGCGACGGCCCAATCCACGTAATGTGGCACTCCTGACATCTCCGCGCAAACGTGCTGTTCTCCGACAGGAATCCAAATCCCGGATGAACCGCATCCGCCCCCGTCACAAGCGCCGCACTCAAAATACGTTCCATATTTAAATAACTGTCCTTCGACGGTGCCGGCCCGACTGCACACCGCCTCATCCGCGAGCTGCGCATGCAGTGCCTCCCGGTCCGCCTCCGAATAAACAGCAACCGTGAGAATTCCCATCTCACGGCATGCCCGGATAATCCGGACCGCGATCTCCCCACGGTTTGCAATCAAAACTTTTCGAATCATTGTGCTGCCCCCACCATAAAGGTCAGTTCCGCCTGCGCGACCACCTTGCCGTCGACCGAAGCAACCGCTTCCCCGACACCCATCGGTCCCTTGTGGCGGATAATTTTCGTCTCCAGACGAAGCTTGTCTCCCGGTTTCACTTTTCCCTTAAAGCGGCACTTGTTGATGCCGCCGAAAAATGCAATTTTTCCCTTATTCTCGTCAAGAGAAAGAATCGCAACCGCACCGACCTGCGCCAGCGCCTCGATAATCAGCACGCCCGGCATCACCGGCTCCTGCGGAAAATGGCCCGCAAAAAAATCCTCGCGGTACGTCACACATTTATACCCAATGCCGAATTTGCCCGGCTCAAAATCTTCTATGTAATCCACCAGCAGAAACGGATGTCTGTGTGGAATAATCTCCTGAATCTGTTTCGTTGTCAAACTGTTCATTCGCTGCTTCCTTTCTCGTCCCGGCTTTACGCTTTCACCCGGAACAGCGGTTTTCCGTAATCAACCATCTCGCCGTTTTTCACCAGAACCTCCGCAATCACGCCGTCCACTTCACTCTCGATCTCATTCATCAGCTTCATGGCCTCCACAATCGCTACAACCTGTCCCTTTTTCACGGTGTCGCCGACCTTCACAAACGGCTCGGCATCCTCTGCCGGAGCTGTATAAAACGTTCCGACCAGCGGGGATGTCACAAAAACGCCTTCTTCTGCTTCACTGTGCTCCTCAGCCGTTGTATTTTTTCCTGCCGTTTCTTTTCTCTCCGGCATGGCTGCTTCTTTCGCTGTCACGCCATTTGCTCCGCCCATCATCTCTGCCATCTGCAGACCGGCACCGGATGGAACCCCGCTCATCTGCACCTGCACCGGAGCTGCTTTTCCATGCTCCATGGCAATCTTGATCCCATCAGCCTCGTAATCAAACGCGGTCAGCGAAGAATCCGAAACTTTATCAATCAACTGTAAAATCTGATCTAATTCCATCTTATTTTCCTTTCTGCACCGGAACACGATGCCGCTTTATTCATATTTCTGAAACAGCAGCACCGCATTGTGGCCGCCAAAACCAAGGGAATTGCTCATTGCCAGTTTCACATCGGTTTCCACCGGAGCGCCGATGCAGTAATTCAGATCGCATTCCGCATCTGCTTCCTTTGTTCCAACCGTCTGATGCACGAAGCCGTCCTGAATGGATTTCGCACAGACAACAGCTTCCACACCGCCTGCCGCGCCGAGCAGATGACCGACCATCGATTTCGTCGAGTTGACCAGCACATGGTCTGCCGCATCACCGAAGGCTTTCCGGATCGCACGCGTTTCAAACAGATCGTTGTGATGTGTAGACGTTCCGTGTGCATTAATATAAGTAACTTCTTCCGGTTTTACTCCCGCTTCTTCCATCGCAAGCTCCATCGCACGTGCCGCACCGCTTCCATCTTCCAATGGAGAAGTAATGTGGTACGCATCGCAGGTTGCGCCGTATCCGACTACCTCTGCATAGATCTTCGCGCCGCGCTGTTTCGCGTGCTCCAGCTCCTCAAGTACGAGAATGCCGGCGCCCTCGCCCATGACGAAACCGTTCCGGTCTTTATCAAATGGAATCGAAGCCCGCAGCGGATCTTCCGACTCGGAAAGTGCGGTCAGTGCCGAAAAGCCTGCCACGCCGACCGGCGTAATTGCACTCTCCGCACCACCTGCCACGCAGATGTCCGCGTCGTTGTACTGAATTGCGCGGAAGGCATCGCCAATGCAGTGCGTTCCTGTCGCACACGCCGTTACCACGCTGGTACATTTTCCTTTCGCGCCGAGTGCAATCGCAACATTTCCCGCCGCCATGTTCGCAATCATCACCGGAACGGTAAACGGGTTGACGCGGGACTGATTTCCGGCATCAATTTTGGCTTTCGCCTGCTCGCATGCATTCAGATCACCGACGCCGGAGCCCACCAGAACGCCGACGCGGAACGGATCTTCATTCTCCATGGAAATGCCGGCATCTGCAAACGCTTCTTTTGCTGCCGCAACGGCATACTGGGAGAAAGTTCCCATTCGTCTTGCCGCCTTGAAATCCATGCGTTCTTTTGCCACGAAGCCTTTGACCTCGCCTGCCAGATGTACTTTATATTCTGCTGTATCAAATTTCGTAATCGTTCCGATTCCGCAGGCTCCCTTGCGGACGCCGTTCCAGAATTCCTCCACGGTATTTCCAATCGGGGTTACCGCCACCCAGCCCTGTGATGACTACTCTTCTCTTCATTCCAACTCTCCTTTTCTTAGATCACCATGCCGCCGTCGCAGTGAATCACCTGTCCGGTGATGTAAGCTGCCGCTTCAGATGCCAGAAATGCAGCCAGGTTTGCCACATCCTCCGGCTTTCCGAAATGGCCGAGCGGAATCTGGGATACGGATGCTTCTTTCACTTTATCCGAAAGAACCTCCGTCATATCGGTCTCAATAAAGCCCGGCGCAATCGCATTGACGCGGATGCCGCGGGATGCCAGTTCCCGTGCCGCTGTTTTCGTCAGGCCGATCACACCTGCTTTCGATGCCGCATAATTTGCCTGTCCTGCGTTTCCTGCCACGCCGACCACAGAAGCCATGTTGATGATGCAGCCGCTCTTCTGACGGATCATCGGCCGTGCCGCAAAGCGGATGCAGTTGAACGTTCCCTTGAGGTTTGTCTCAATGACACGATCGAAGGCTTCCTCCGACATGCCCATCAGAAGGCCGTCCTTTGTGATGCCCGCGTTGTTGACCAGAATATCGATTTTCCCATACAAAGCAAGAATTTCCTTCATCCACGCTTCACACGCCGCAAAATCCGATACATTGCACTGCATCACACAGCCGTCTCCTCCTGCCGCGCGGATTCCCGCAAGCACGGTTTCGGCCGCCTCTTTTGAACCATTGTAATTGATGACAACAAAGGCTCCCTCCGCCGCCAGTTTTTCTGCAATCGCACGCCCGATTCCGCGGGATGCGCCCGTTACTACTGCTGTTTTTCCACTTAACATCTCATTCTCCTGCTGCATAATCCACTATCTATAATAAAGTTTCGCACACCTGATGCATTTCCTCATAGGTGCGGATATTGTAACCTTTTACATCCCGGTTGATTTTTCTTAAAAAGCCGGTCAGTGTTCTTCCCGGTCCGATCTCCACGAAGGTATCAACGCCGTCCGCAATCATTGCCTCGATGCTCTGCTGCCACCGCACACCGGATGCCACCTGCTGGATCAGAAGGCCGCGTGTCAGTGCAATGTCACGCACATACTGACCGGTTACATTCGTTACATACGGAATCGCGAGTTCCATAAAACCGACACCCTCGAGCGCCTCCGTCAGTCCCTTGGATGCGGATTCCATCATCGGGGAATGGAACGGGCCGCTTACGTTCAGCGGAAGTACCCGCTTTGCGCCTGCTTCTTTTAACTTTTTCCGAAGCCTCTGCCACTGCCGCCTCATATCCGGTGATGACAATCTGACCCGGGCAGTTGTAATTGGCAATGTAGGCGCCGGAAATCCCGCTCAAAATCTCTTCGATTTTTTGCAGCTTCCATGCCGAGCACCGCCGCCATCGCGCCCTCGCCTGCCGGAACAGCCTCCTCCATCAGGATGCCTCTTCTGCGGACGACCTTCATCGCATCCGCCATTTCCATACCGCCGGCGGACACAATCGCGTTGTACTCGCCAAGGCTGAGGCCCGCTGTCACATCCGGCGTAAGGCCGCACGCCCGGATGGACTGCTCCATCGCCATTCCGGTTGTCAGCAGTGCAATCTGGGTAAACTCTGTCTGATCCAGATGTTCATTTTCCTCAAAACAGAGTTTTTTCATATCAATCCCGATCAGCTCGGATGCCATATCGTAGACGGCTCTCGCTTTCGGACATGCTTCATAAAAATCCGCGCCCATGCCGACACACTGGGAACCCTGTCCAGGAAACATAAATGCTGTTTTACTCATAACCGCGCCGGTGCTCCTTTCAGAAGTTCTTCCATCTCATTCATCATCTGCTCTATGATTTCTTTGCAGCTTTTCTCGTCTTTTACCATACCTGCAATCTGACCGGACATCACGCTTCCGGTTTTGACATCGCCGTCCACAACGGCTCTTCGAAGACCGCCGAGCGTCAGTTTTTCCAGCTCTTCGAACGGAGCTCCCTCTTTTTCCAGTTCCAGATAATGGCGTGTCATCTCATTTCGGATCGCCCGCACCGGATGACCGGTTGTGCGGCCTGTCACGCGGGTATCAATATCTTTCGCCTTGATCACCAGCTGCTTGTAATTTTCATGCACAACGGCCTCTTTCGAAGCGACAAAACGCGTTCCCATCTGAACCGCCTCGGCACCCAGCATAAAGGCTGCTGCCATGCCGCGTCCGTCCGCAATTCCACCGGCCGCAATGACCGGAATTTTTACGGCATCTGCCACCTGCGGAACGAGTGCCATCGTTGTCGTCTCGCCGATATGGCCGCCGGACTCACATCCTTCTGCCACAACAGCGTCTGCGCCTGCGCGCTCCATTCGTCTTGCAAGAGCCACGGAAGCGACCACCGGGATGACGCGGATGCCAGTCGTTTTTCCACAGTTCCATATATTTCTCCGGATTTCCTGCGCCCGTCGTAACGTACTTTTACGCCTTCCTCGGCAACCACTTTTGCCACCTCATCCGCATACGGGCTCATCAGCATGATGTTGACGCCGAACGGTTTGTCCGTCAGTTTTTTTGCTTCGCGGATTTCATTCCGAACCCACTCTGCCGGTGCCGCCGATGCTCCGATGAGGCCAAGGCCGCCGGCCTCGGAAACTGCCGCTGCCAGATGATGCTCCGCCACCCAGGCCATGCCGCCCTGAATGACTGGATACTGAATCCCGAGTAATTTTGTCACTTCTGTGATCATGAATCGCTTCCTCCTGCTTCCCGATCTTTCTTAGTTTTTGTGCTGCTCCAGATACTCTGCAACATCACCGACAGTTACCATCGTTTCCAGATCCTCGGTCGGGATTTCCACGCCGCAGGTGTCCTCGAGGGACATGACCATTTCAAACAGATCCAGGGAATCTGCTCCGAGATCCTCTTTGAAGGAAGTCTCCGCTGTGATGGTATCGATATCTGCTCCCAGTGCTTCTGCTACGGTTTCTTTTACTTTTTCTAACATGTTTTTGTCCTCACTTTTTTTCTTATTCTTCTTATTTTATATGGGCGTTTCTTACCATTCCAGGTACGCCGCGCCCCAGATCAGTCCTGCTCCGAAACCGGAGAGAACGATTCTCTGTCCTTTTTTGGCTCTGCCGGACCGGTTCCACTCATCCAGCAGAATCGGAATGCTCGCCGCACACGTATTGCCGTATGCTTCGATATTCCGCGGAAATTTTTCTTTCGGCGCCTTCAGTCGTTTTGCCACGCCGTCGATGATGCGGCTGTTTGCCTGATGAAGGATAAACGCATCAATCTCCTCGACCGGCACCTCGGCTTCTTTCAGCACCTCGCGGATGACTTCCGGCACGCGGGATAAAGCAAACTGGAACACGGCACGGCCGTCCATCTGCAGATACGTTCCCTTTTCGCAGGTCAGCGACACGCCTTTTTCTCCATCAGAATGGATCTTTTCGCACGCTTTTGTCTTCTGCTCCTCTGCCGTCAGCACAACGGCTCCCGCGCCGTCCCCGAACAGAATGCAGGTTCCGCGGTCACTCCAGTCCACCAGGCGGCTCAGGGCATCCGCGCCGATCAGCAGCACGTTTTTTGCCTTGCCGCTCCGGATATACAGCTGGCCCAGCTCATACACCGCAAGAAATCCGGTGCAGGCGGCGCTGACATCGAGACAGGCGGCACGGAAGGCACCGATTTCATCCTGCACAAGACAGGCGGTATTCGGAAAGATGCTCTCCGACGAGGAGGTTCCGACGAGAATCAAATCCAGTTCTGTCGAACAGATCCCGGCATTTTCCAGCGCTCTTCTCGCCGCCTTTACTGCCATTTGGGCAACCGTCTCCTCCCCGGCTATGTGGCGCGCACCGATTCCCGTCCGCTCCCGGATCCAGATATCGCTCGTATCCACCATCTTTTCCAGATCTTCATTTTTCCATATCGTCTCCGGTACATACGAACCGGTTCCCGCAATTCTGCCGTTTTTCACCTTACTGTCCTCTTGCTTATTTCATTCTCAAACATTTTTCTTTTCAAATGTTTTGATATTCAAAGTATATCATCAAAATTCATTTTGTCAACCTTTTTTTATTGCTTTTTCCATTTCCCACTTCTATAATGAAACTATGTTCGGGATTTTTTCGAAACTATTTTTCCGGATTCTATTATTTTGAGCCCCGGCGCAGGTTCTCTATCGAACACTCCGGCAGGCTCCAGAAAGGACACCAAACTTATGCAGGTTCCAATGTCATCCTATCTTGTGGAAATCAAACCACAGATTCAGGAACTGATCCGTCTGCTCGAGCGCGAATTCGATTATGTCAGCGTGCTCTGCACCGATGTCAAAGGTACGACCTACCGCGTCAGCATGCATCAGACCACCGTCGGCGATTATCACTTCTGTGAACGCGGCTTCGTTGTCCGTGTATGGCAGGACGGTTCCTACACCGAATATTCCTTCAACAACCTCACCGATGCCGCAGATCTTGCGGAGGAAATTACTTCCGCGCTGAAATCCGAATTTCAGGCATTAAAGGCACTCGGCATTGCGCAGATGGAGTCTCCTCTCGTGCAGGAAGAAGCCATCGCAAAAACAATGCAGAATGAAATCGAGATTGACCCGGAGACCGTCTCCGCAGAGGAGATTCTCTCCCACCTTCGGAAGCTCTGCGACGCCGGCGCTGCCCATGAAGGAATTCTGGAATTCCAGAGTACCGTCAGCTTTGCCCGTGTCAACAAGCTGTTCCTCTCCTCCAAAAAGGATCTGATGCAGTCCTACGCTTTCTCGGAGGGCTCCCTTTCCGCAATCGGCACAGAAAACGGAAAACAGAATATGTCGTACCGTTCCTGCTCCGGCCTGAAAGGCGTGGAAATCTTAAATGAGATGGATGCGATTGTTGAGGAAATCATCGCCGTTCTGTACGACAAGCTCCACTCCGATCCGGTCACCCCTGGCATGTACGATGTCATCACCGCACCGGATGTCACCGGCGTGATTGCACACGAGGCATTCGGCCACGGTGTCGAGATGGATATGTTTGTCAAAGACCGCGCACTCGCCAAAGAGTATATCGGCAAGCCTGTTTGCCTCCCAGCTCTCCTCCATGCACGACGGAGCAGTCGGCGCACAGCAGGTCAGCAGTTATCTTTTTGATGATGAGGAACGCCCGGCACCGACACCACGGTCATCGACCACGGTACACTCGTTACCGGCATCAGCGATCTCGTAAGCGCACTCCGCCTTGGCACCACGCCGACCGGAAACGGAAAACGCGAGAGCTTCGAGCGCAAAGTCTACTCCCGTATGACCAACACCTACTTCACCGCAGGCACAGATAAACTCGATGATATGATCGCTTCGATTGAGCACGGCTATCTTCTCGAAAGCGTTCAGTCCGGTATGGAAGACCCGAAACACTGGGGCATCCAGTGCATGGTCGGACTCGGCCGCGAGATCAAAGACGGTAAGCTGACCGGAAAAGTCGTATCTCCTGTCACCCTGACCGGCTACGTTCCGGATCTCTTAAAGAGCATCTCCATGGTTTCCGACAAAGAAGAGCTCTTCGGCTCCGGCATGTGACGGAAAAGGTCAACAAAGAAGTGGGTACAAAGTCAGCGATGGCCGGCCCGTATCTAGAAATAGTAAAGTGAGGTTAGGCTGATGAACGAATTATACGATGTATTAAAAACAAGCAAAGCCAGCGACTTTCTGATCCGCGAAGAGCAGACCGAATCCCGCGAGGCTATTTTTCATCGGTCAGAAGCTCGACATGAGCCGCGACGAAAAAAGTAACGCATACGTTTCTGACCGTCTTTGTCGACAGTGAGGATGGGAAATTCCGCGGAAGCGCAGAAAAAGAAATCCACCAGGGCATTTCCCGCGAAGAAATGAAGCAGGAAATTGACCAGGC
>ENA-OQJD01000119-OQJD01000119.1-human-gut-metagenome-genome-assembly--contig:-NODE-119-length-9803-cov-1.871228_pt1 | contig 9803 bp, 8 predicted proteins | sample MGYA00242596_ERZ504762 | MGnify/ENA primary metagenome ERZ504762 (study PRJEB26092, sample SAMD00036356) | human gut metagenome | host: Homo sapiens | study: EMG produced TPA metagenomics assembly of the... | reverse complement strand
TTTCAAAAAAGGTGTTGACATTCCTATAGACATCATATATAATAGCTATTGTTGACGGACGAGAGTTCAGAAAACAAATAAAATCGAAGCGTGGCTCAGTTTGGTAGAGCGCTGCGTTCGGGACGCAGAGGTCGTGGGTTCGAATCCCGTCGCTTCGACTGGAATGAAAATGCCGAAAGCCTTGACAATCAAGAGCTTCGGCATTTTTCGTATGTCAGAAAGAGAACAGGAAACAGTACACGAGGAGGTAAATTTTTGTGAAAGCATTATTTTTTTGATATTGATGGAACGTTACTGAGTGAGATTACAAAAGAAATTCCGCAGAGCGCGCTCGATGCATTGAAAAAGACAGCGGAAAAAGGAAATCTTACGTTTATTAATACCGGCCGCACCTGGTCGGAGCTGCCCGAGGAGCTGAAAAAGCTTCCGTTTTCCGGATTTCTGTGCGGCTGCGGGACCTATCTGCGCCGGGACGGCGAAATCCTGATGCATCAGACGATTCCGAAAAAGCGCTGTGAGGAAATCCCGGTTATTTTAAAGGAGTGCAGGATCGGCATGATTCTGGAGGGAACGGATAATGTTTATTTTTCGTCGGAGGTATCCCGTTTTCGGGAGGTCGAGCAGACCCGTGCCTATTTCGCTGCTGTCGGAATCGGACTCGCGGAGACAGCGGAGACAAAAAGGATCATTTACGATAAATTTTGTATCGTAACCGATGCACAGTCTGATATAGAACGTATGTACCGTGAATTTGAGCAGGAGTTTGATATCATGGACCGCCGCGGCGGTGTATACGAAATCGTTCCGCACGGCTGCAGCAAAGGAACAGCTGTGGACTATGCGCTGAAACAGTTTCAGCTGGAGAAAGAAGATGCATACGTATTTGGCGACAGCAGCAACGACCTTACCATGTTCCGGTGCGGCGCACACACCATTGCGCTTGGAAAACATGATGAGATTCTGGATCCGTACACAGAGTACGTAACCGATACCGTCGAGCGGGACGGCGTGGCAAAGGCGATGGAGCATTACGGATTGATCTGACAGAAAAAAAGAAAGCGAAGGGGCGCATTTGAAAAGAAATTTTTCAGGTGCGCCCCTTTGGTTTGCAATTTTCTGAAAAAGGAAACAAGAAAAGCAGCGTCTGAAAAGGTATGTGCATTGCAAAGTAAAAAATTTCATGGTAATATAAAAATGAGTTTTTATGTATATTTGTAATGATACCAGGAGGTGAGCGTTCAGAAGTTCCATGGAAACAGAAAAAAAATCAGATAAATAAAAAAAGCCTCAGATACCGTTTTACAGCAGGAACGATCGGAGTAAGTGTCTGGCAGCAGGAATGAATGCTCACTTGGACAAAGCCTAATAAAATTGAAACATAAAGAGAATTTGTATGAATATTGTGTGTAGTGGCTGCAACTTCTCAAATCCGTATACCTGTTTTTCACGTTTTGTAGGATATTATAACGTAAATGTAAAACTGGCAGGGACAGGTTCTCTGTATACAGATAAAAGCAGGATAATGAAGTATAAAACAGAGAGAGGATTTTTATAAAATGGAAAAGTATGAAGACAAAATATATTCTTTAGGTGAGGCTGTAACGGGACAGACACAGGCTATGTCACAGGCCGTACAGAAAACACTGGAAAATAATGGCGGGGTAGGTATAATGACAGGATCTTATGACCAAAACCTGTCTATTTTGTCTGTGGATAATCTGCTGTTGCATAGTACAGGATATACATTCGATACTTTCATGGAACAGACAAAAGGCTCATTGAGAAATTTCTTTTATGACGAGGAAGATATACTGGAGCGAGACCGTTTTTTGCAGCTTCACGGAACAGGGGAAGCACAGATCCTTGCAGCAGACGGTACAGTGAATAATGTACGGCTTTGTAAAGAGGATGCGACAGATGAGGCGGGCAGACAGATCTGGGTTATGTCCGTACAGGTCAACTGGGATCATGTAAATTTGACACTGCTCAATGAGGCTATCTGTTCCGGCTTCTGGTATTTTGACTGTGACGAAAACAGTGAGATTGTGAATGCAAACTGGAGTCATGAATTCCGAAAAATGCTTGGCTATCATGACACTCTGGACTTTCCGAATAAACTGGAATCCTGGTCAGATCTTCTGCATCCACAGGATAAAGAAAGAGTAATGGTGCAGCTTCAGGCGGCAATTAAGGATAAGACGAACCAGATAAAATACCAGGTAGAGTATCGTATGAGAATGAAGGATAATCAATACCAGTGGTTTCGGGCATCGGCAGAAGTAATACGCCGTCTGGATGGTTCTGCCAGCAGGATTGCCGGGATTTTTATTAACATTGATGGGGAGAAAAAAGAAATCATGCAGGCACAAAAATCTGCTGCTTTCCACCGGGCTTTTACGAAAACAGATCTGTGCGAGTATTATGTGAATCTGGAAGCGAATACTTTTGATACCTTTAAGGTTGAACCGTCCCTGATGACCGTCTTTGAACAGAGTCATACGTGGGATGAATTGATCCGGCATTTTGTGGATTCCTATGTTGTGGAGACAGATAAGAAGGCGGTATCCTCTTTTTACGACCGTGGTTATATTGCAGAAAGGCTGAAGGGTCTGGAAACCGAATTGGCTTTAGAGTGCCGTATCACTCTGAATGGAGAAGAACGATGGGTCCGCAATGTGGTCATACGTGGCGAAATAGAGGATTCAGAATATGCCATGATCTTTCTACGTGATATCACAGAGACAAAGGTAGAGAGCGCACGGCATCTGCAGATGGCAGCGGATAATGCTTCCATGGAGCAGCTGATCCAGAGCATAGTGCGTCTGGTTGACCGCTTTGTTGTCTGTGATCTGGAAAATGACAGATATGAATTCTACAATCTGAATGGACAGATGATATATAAACCTCTGGGATTTTATCATGATTTTCAGATGCAGGTTCTTGAAAAATATAAGACACTGGAACCATTGGAAGCTATAGATATCCTGATAGCCCCGGATAATATTCGGAAAAAACTGAAAAGTGAAAATGATATTTATAAGTTTGAGTATTGCAGCCTGGATGAAAAGACTTATAAAATCGCTTCTTATATTCCCTTGGAATGGAAGAATGGAAAGCTGGAAAAGGTATTGCTGGCATCCATGGATGTGACACAGGAGAAGAAAGCAGAGATTGAATCCCGTCAGGCACTGAAAGAGGCTTACCGGTCTGCAGAAAATGCAAACCGTGCGAAAACAGAATTCCTTTCCAATATGTCCCACGATATCCGGACACCGATGAATGCCATTGTCGGCCTGACAGCAATTGCAGGAGCAAATATTGAGAGCCAGGACAGAGTCATTGAATGTCTCAGCAAAAATTACAAAATCAAGCCGTCATCTGCTGGGGCTGATTAATGAAGTGCTGGATATGGCACGTATTGAAAGTGGAAAAATGACACTGGCACAGGAAGATTTCAATCTGTCAGAGCTGGTAGATAATCTTATTACACTTACGAAACCGGTGCTTGATGAACATAAACATAATTTTGATATACACATCAATCATATTGAACATGAGGCTGTCTGTGGTGACAGCTTGAGGATTCAGCAGGTATTTGTGAATCTGATGAGTAATGCGATCAAGTATACACCGGATGGTGGAAATATTATTTTTTCTATAGAGGAAAAGCCAAATGGATTTTCAGAACTTGGATGCTATGAATTTACGATTGAGGATAATGGGATCGGTATGTCACCGGAATTCCAGAAAATCATGTTTGATCCTTTCAGCCGCGCAGATGACCATCGGACAACCAGAGTCCAGGGAACTGGTCTGGGAATGGCAATCAGCAGAAATATTGTGAACCTGATGAATGGCACTATTAAAGTGGACAGTACCTTGCACAAGGGAACTAAAATCACAGTAACAATTTATCTGGAACTTCAGGAAAAAGAAAAAGAACAGGACAAAAATCTGATGAATCTGCCGGTTCTGGTAGTGGATGATGATAAGACATGCTGTGAAAGTACAGTTGCCACACTGAAGGAAATCGGTATTATGGGTGAATGGGTTCTCTCTGGCAGGGAAGCGGTTGAGCGCTGTTATGCACGGCATGAGTTGAAAGATGATTACTTTGCTGTTATTTTAGACTGGAAGATGCCGGAGATGGATGGTATAGAAACTGCCAGACAGATCCGGAAACGGATAGGAAAAGAGATTACCATCATTGTACTGACATCTTATGAATTCAGCGAGATTGAAGAAGAAGCAAAGGCTGCAGGTGTAGATGCTTTTATTGCAAAACCGCTGTTCCGTTCCCGGCTGACGGCAACACTACGGCAGTTTACTTCAGGCAGAAAGAAAAAACAGCAAGAAATTATCTAGAGAAGCTGTCAGAATCAGACTACACAGGAAAAAGGATTCTGTTGGCTGAGGATAATGAGTTGAACAGAGAAATTGGTGTTGAAATTTTGCAGATGACAGGGGCAGAAGTGGAAACAGCAGAAAATGGAAAAATCGCAGTTGAAAAAGTGGAAGCTTCTCCGGAAGGATTGTATGATCTTGTTTTTATGGATATCCAAATGCCTGTCATGAATGGTTATGAGGCAACTGCAGCAATCAGGAGCCTTCCGGGTGAAAAGGGCAAACTGCCTATTGTTGCTATGACTGCCAATGCTTTTGCAGAAGATGTACAGCTGGCCAAAAATACAGGCATGAATGGACATATCGCGAAACCGCTGGATATGAATAAGCTGAATGATGTTCTGGAAAACTGGCTGTAATTGCTTTCCTGGATGCATGGCAGATAATAGTGATGTAAAACTGTACGAAGATTTGTAGGAATAAAAAGACAGAGCATATAAAGTTGTTATACGCTCTGTTTTTTGCAATATTTTATCTTGCGAATTTATCATTGTAACGAATATGCATATCTTCCCAATCCATGAACAATACATAAAATACTTTCCCGTATTGCGGGCTCTCTACAATTCTTCCATGATCAAGAACAGAAAAATAAGTTCCGTCAGCTTTTCGAAGATGAAAGTGAACATAGTCATTTTCATTACCATTGCCAATCTGTTCCCAGATACTTGATTCTATCTGTTGCTGTTCATCTTCACGAATCAAGTTGCGAAAACTTTTCTTAGTAAGTCTGAACAGTTCATCTATATCTTTATATCCGGACATATGAAGAAATTCATCATTTGCAAAAAATAGTTCATCATCTTCTTTGTCAGCTCTGTATATGATGAATGCACCTGGAAGATGTTCAGAGATATCCTTGAATGCGAATCCAAGTTGTTTGCGGGCACCTGACGGAAGTCCTTCTCTGTAGACCATACATCCATTTTTTCCATGAAGCTTTATTTCATAAAAGAGCGGCATCTGCGCAGCGCATGAGTTGTGAACGATTGGATGCAAATGTTGGATATTCTGCATATCCTAGAGAAATATAAAAATGCATGTTCCTTACCATGGTATGAGAATGATTTAGGAAGTTTGGTGAATTTCTGCAGCTGTATATCTGCTTCTGCAAAGGTACAATTTGGTAAAAGAATGCAGAATTCGTCACCACCATTTCTTCCAAGTAATGCATCGGATGGGAAAAAAGTCTTCATGCTGTCTGCAAGATTCTTTAGTGCCCTGTCTCCGTAATTATGTCCATAGATATCATTAATAAACTTGAAATCATCGATATCAAGGAGCGCAGCCACAAAATGTGTTTTTGGATTTTTTTGAATCATTTTTTCTGCAAATTCATCAAATCCATAGCGGTTATAAATATTTGTAAGAGAGTCTGTGCGCGCCAGTATCTGAAACTTTTTCTTATGTTCTTTTGCTACTAACCATACTCTGGTAAGAACTGACAGGAGAAGGGTTATTGTAAGAAACATTCCGATGATGATTACCAGTAATGTGGCATTTCTCCATCCACTTTTAGGAGTTACTTCAAATTTCCAGTTTTCGTCTCCTATTGTAAATGTATAAGAAACAGGACGATTTATTTGCCCATCTGATTGATAAACCACTTTATAAGTATCACTCCATGGAGCGTCTGTTTTTGAAATTTTGTATTCGTATCCAAAATTTGAAAGTGCACTGATTGAATCTGAAAAAATATCCGGAACACGCAGGATAACAATAGTAAATCCCCAGAAATACTCATGTCCGTTTTTATCTTTCAGGTATATGGGATTGCGGACTGCAATTCCATATCCTCCCTGTTTTAATTTGAAGGGGCCCTGCGTAATGATTGTATGGTTGTCTCTTGCGTAACAGGAAATTTTTCCGCGGTCTTTATCATGGATCAAATCAATCTTACCTGCCTCATTTTCATTAGCCGGATAAATATCTGTAACAACACCATTAGGAGCGAGCTGTACACTTTCAATAGAATCAGACATAAGATTTCCTGCAATTGTTTCAAACTGACGGATTTCGCCATCTTCACTTATTAAGATTTGCTTCAAGGTATCTGTAATCTCAATTCCATTTGTAATTTCATTCTTTATTTGTTCGCCATAGGTGGCTACGTTTAATTGTGCTGTTATGTGTCTCTGCTCTTTTTCGTGGGTGTCTGTTTTGTATACAATCAAACTAATAAGGCATATGCCCAGTAAAAAAGTGATAAGAGGCACAAGTGTTTTCTTTTTCACTTGGTTCACCTTATTCTGTTCATGGGAATTATTATAATAAAGCATTATATCACAGAAGTTGAAAAACAGAATAAGTTTTATGAAAAAAACGAACTGTGCAAAATCTTTATACATCTATGACAGAAGAATATATATCGATAGGGATTTGTGAAATCTATATATTTTAAGAAGGAGCCTTGGAATCATCATAAATATCCTGTATTTTTGCTTTTACAGCTTCACGACGTTTTTCTGTATCAGAAGGTACGTGGTGGAGCCATGCAAGATATCCTGAGCGAGAGACACCTAAAAATTTCAACATTCCGGAGACGGAAACCCGGCGTCCAGCCTTTTTGGCAGCTTCCGTCTTCTCAGACACTTCGAGATAAATGGCTTCCGTCATTTTCCCAGAATGTTGATTGCTTTTTTTAACACATCAAGTGCATCTTGGGCATCACGTAATTCACGTCTGAGACGGGCAATTTCCTTCTGCTCATCAGATGCATAATTACCAGAACCACGAACAGGAATATCACCTGATTCCCGGAAGTCTTTCAGCCATTTTGTTAATGTGCTGTATCCGATGCCAAGATTTTCTGCACATCCACGTACTCCGAGATCTTTGTGATCCTGATAGTACTGGACTGCATCAAGTTTAAATTGTTTGTCATGTTGCTTTGCCATATGAGATCCTCCTTCAGCATGCCTCTATTGTATCATGCTTATGTGTATTTGGAATTTCTCATTTTGGCTTGTACTATTTATATTCTAGCACCAATACCTGCAATCTATGAAGGCAAATCTGAGAGAAATTATTCACTATATTGACGAGTCAACACTTGAAAAAGACGAAGAACGAAAAAGTTACAAAAGACAAGAGTCTCCCTCAAAGATGTCAAAAGACGTAGAGGAGTCTGTTGATAAGATGTTCTCCAATCGTATGAGCAAAGCATATTCTGAATGTAAATCAAATCAAGATACACAGCCATTTAATGAAAATATAGAGAAGGAATACCAGAAGCTTTTGGAAACACTGTCTCCGGAACAAGAGGAAGTGCTTACGAAGTATTGTGATGAAATATTTGCCAGCGGAGCAGAGACAGAAGAGTTTTTCTATCGCCTGGGTATAAAGGATGGACTGAGATTAAAAAGTACGGTAAAATCTGTATTAGAAATGATGTCGTGAAATCGGAATTTGGAGGGATAATGAGATGAATATAAAAGATTTTAAGTGGACGAGAGAACCTGATGATTACACGCTGACAGATGACAAAATTGAGATTATCACACAGCCTGGAACTGATTTGTGGCAAAGAACTTACTATCATTTCCGCAATGATAATGCTCCGGTTTTGCAGATAGAAACAGAGGAAAAGTTTTTTTCTATTATGGTGAAAACAGATTTTAAGGAAAGCCATCATCGCTTTGATCAGTGCGGTGTGGTTATGTATCTTGACAGTGAGAATTGGTTGAAAGGTTCTATAGAATATGAGAATGACAATTTTCAGCACCTGGGAAGTGTTGTGACAAACAATGGATATTCAGATTGGGCAACTACGGAAATTGATGCAGAGATTAAATCTATGTGGTATCGTCTCAGTAGACGTGAAGATGATTATTGCATTGAATGTTCTGAGGATGGAATACGGTTTAAGCAAATGAGGATTTGTCATATGTGGGCTGGTGCAGGAAAAATCAAATTTGGAATTTATGCATGCAGTCCGGAAGATTCATCGTTTAAAGCGGTATTTACAGATATGAAATTGACGGAGTGTCAATGGAAAGCCCACGATGGTCAAAAGCCGGATGAGATGTAGCAGACTGTATTTGATATAAAAAACCAATATGAAAATAGTTAAAGTTTTTCAGGTTGTGTAACTGAGAAAAATGAAAATTGCGGAGGTGGATTTGTTGAAGGAAAGTACATATCAAACTCCTTGCGGAACAATTCACTATTGGTCAAATAATCTGAGTTTGGATACAACGACGCTAGTATTTTTACCAGGGCTGACTGCTGACCATAGATTATTTGATAAACAGGTTGAGTACTTCGATGGAAAATATAATATTATTGTATGGGATGCACCGGCTCATGCCTCTTCCTGGCCGTTCCGCTTTGACTTTGATCTGTTTGATAAGGCAAAATGGCTGAATGGGATTCTTGAAAAAGAAGAAATCATAAAACCAATTATAATAGGTCAATCAATGGGAGGATATGTGGGACAGGCTTATGCACAATTGTATCCTGACCGGCTGGCAGGTTTTATTTCCATTGATTCAGCACCGCTGCAGAGGAACTATGTGACAGCAGTGGAGATCTGGCTTCTGAAAAAAATGGAACCAGTATATGCACATTACCCATGGAAGTTGCTTTTGAAATCCGGAACTGAGGGAGTTGCAACTTCTGAGTATGGCAGAAATCTGATGAAGGAAATGATGCTGGTCTATGATGGTGATCAGCATCGTTATGCCCAAATTGCCGGGCATGGATTTCGTATTCTGGCAGAGGCAATGGAAAAGGATCTGCCATATGAAATCAAATGTCCTTCCCTGTTGATATGTGGTACAAAGGATCATGCCGGTTCATGCATAAGGTATAACAGAGAATGGCATCGAAAAACGAAAATTCCTTTAAAGTGGATTGAAGGGGCCGGTCATAATTCTAATACAGATAAACCGGAGATGATAAATAGTTTGATAGAAGAATTCCTTTCAAACATATAAAGACTATTGAAAACAATTGGTCAACCGTTATAAAAGGACAATAAACAAATCGGAATCAGTAGGAGGATCATTATGAGATTTTATAACATATTTTTCAGCCCGACAGGAGGTACAGAGAAAGTAGCAGATATTGTTGCGAAAGGGACGAAGCTGGATGCTGAAGAAATCGACCTAATTAAAGAACCAAATAAACTCATGAAGGTGAAATTTGAAAAAAAGGACCTATGTTTGGTTGCTGTACCGTCTTACGGTGGACGCATTCCATCAGTTGTAACGGATATGTTCCGCAAAGTAAAGGCAGATGGTACGAAAGCAATTCTTGTGGCAGTATTTGGAAACCGTATGATTGATGATACTCTATTGGAACTACAGGATGTTCTGGAGGCATCAGGATTTGTATGTATCGCAGGAATGGAGGCAGTCGCAGAGCATTCCCTGATGCACCAATTTGGAACGGACGCC
>ENA-OQJD01000117-OQJD01000117.1-human-gut-metagenome-genome-assembly--contig:-NODE-117-length-9914-cov-2.835394_pt1 | contig 9914 bp, 15 predicted proteins | sample MGYA00242596_ERZ504762 | MGnify/ENA primary metagenome ERZ504762 (study PRJEB26092, sample SAMD00036356) | human gut metagenome | host: Homo sapiens | study: EMG produced TPA metagenomics assembly of the... | reverse complement strand
TAGCTGACAGACAATCTGTAAAGAAAGCAGTTTTAGAGCTGCAGGAAGGGTATCAGCAATATTTTGAAGTTAATAAGGAAAAAATTTAGTGATACAGATTATGCGGATGAAACCTTTGAAACAGAAAAGATTACATTGTTATCAAACCCAATCCACACCCAAGCTAAGGAACCGGTGGTATGGTATCAGCTGGGAGAATTAATGAAAAATGCAAAGGAACGCGTAAAAATTCATACACCATATATTATTTGCAATGATATGATGTATAATACATGGGAGGAAATTGCACAGAAGGTTCCGGACTTTTCTATTATGACAAATTCTGTTGCAAATAACGGAAATCCATTTGGAGCTGCTGATTATGCCAAAAACAGAAACAGAATTTTAGAAACAGGAATTGATATCTGGGAATATGAAGGCGGTTATTCGTATCATGGAAAAAGTATTCTGATTGACGATGATCTGTCAGTAATAGGTTCATTCAATATGGACATGAGAAGTACTTATCTGGATACAGAGCTGATGCTTGTAATACGCAGTAAAGAGATTAATAAACAGCTGGAGGATGGCATGATGGAGTATGAGAGCGTGTCCAGACAGGTATTAGACGACGGAACATATTATGATCCGTATCATGTAAAGCCCATTGAATTAACAGAAAAACATAAAAGAAAGGTGTTTCTGGTACAGCATCTGCTTGGATGGGCAAGGGATTTGTTTTGATTAAAGGAGAACATAAATCGTGTTTAAGATATTAATTGTAGAAGATGATAAGGAATTAAGTCAGTTATTCCAAAAGGTGCTTGAAAAGAGCGGATATCAGGTCAAAAGTGCGTCGGATGGAGCACAGGCATTGGAGGTATTGGACAGAGAGTATATTGATTTAATCATTTCCGATATAATGATGCCGGTTATGGATGGATATGAACTTGTGTCGGAGCTTCGTTCGGCGGGATATCAGATACCGGTGCTTATGATTACTGCAAAAAGCAGCTTTGATGATATGCGTCAGGGCTTTCTTTCGGGAAGTGACGACTATATGGTAAAACCCGTAAATGTCAATGAAATGGTTTTAAGGGTAGGGGGCACTGCTTCGGCGTGCACAGATACTGAACGAACACAAAATTGTGATTGGCTCAACCGAGTTTGATTATGATGCAATGACAGTTGTGACCGGTGATGAAACGCTTGTCCTACCCAAAAAGGAATTCCTGCTTTTATATAAGCTGGCAGCTTCACCGGGCAGGACATTTACGAAGCAGCAGCTAATGGATGAGGTATGGGGATATGAGACGGAGGCAGACCCACATACGATAGAGGTACATATAGGAAGAATCAGGGAGCGTTTTAAAGAAAATCCGGATTTCGAAATTGTAACAATGCGTGGTCTGGGATACAAGGTGGTGAAAAAATAATGGAGTATAAAAAGAAAAAAGAATTGCGTATCCGCTCATGTCTGACCGGTGCAATCTGGCTGGCACTTGCATTTTCTATGCTGATATCAGCCCTGTTATTTGCGTTTTTTGAATCATTTTTTTGGATTTGCCCGGGAAAATACCGGGCCTTGGCTGGCTTTTGATTTTTAATACATTGATAGCAGGACTTATTACATCATTTATCAATGCAAGGCTGCTGGAGCCGATTACCAGGCTCAGTAAAGCAATGAAAGCAGTTTCCCAGGGAGATTTTGAACAGCATTTGGAAACAAACAGCCGCATAGCCGAGATTGGAGAATCCTATCAGAGCTTTAATGTCATGACAAAAGAGCTTCGTGCAACAGAGATGCTGCAAATGGATTTTGTATCCAATGTTTCCCATGAGTTCAAGACTCCAATCAATGCAATTGAAGGCTATACGATGCTGCTCCAGGGAGATGAGCTGTCACAGGAGCAGGAGGGGTATGTAAGAAAAAATCCTGTTTAATACTCAAAGGCTTTCAGGTCTTGTTGGAAATATTTTATTGTTATCAAGGCTGGAAAATCAGAATATTCCAATGAAAAAAAATCGAATATCGTCTGGATGAACAGATCCGTCAGGCATTTCTTTCATTGGAAGACAAATGGACTGAAAAAGGAATTGGCTTTCAGGTGGAGATGGAGGAGGTCAGATATGTTGGAAATGAAGGGCTTTTTATGCATATCTGGATGAATCTTTTGGATAATGCAATCAAGTTTAGTCCTGAAAATGGGACAATCACCATGTTTCTGAGGCGTGAAAATGATTCTGTGCAGTTTATTCTGGAAGACGAGGGACCTGGAATCGCGGATGATGCAAAAGCCAGAATATTTGACAAGTTTTATCAGGTGGATGGTTCCCATAAAGCCGAGGGAAACGGCCTTGGTCTGGCACTTGTGAAAAGAATTGTAGACATCGCCGGTGGAACAATCAAAGCTGAAAACCGGGAATATGGTGGATGCAGATTTGTAGTACAACTGCCAATAAAGAATTATAATGATTAAAGGGTCAAAAGGTATCATCGATGCATGCTTGCATGCAATTCGATGTATACCTTAGTGACCCGCACTACACCGAGAAAGTAGCAATTTGCTGCGGAAACGCAGAAAATTAGCGGATTTCGAGGTGGAGTCAGATTACGGGAATGCGTAGCATGTAGTAATCTGATTAATCATAAATGAGGGGCAAAATACCTTTTGACCATCATATCATAAAATAATAAGATAAAAAGATAGGAGAATTTACATGACATTTTATCAGGAACTGCAGTTAAATCAGGCCGGCTCTAAAAGCCTGCTGAAAAATAGTAAAACAATGAAAGAAAAACTATACCATACGTTTGTATATATGGTGAAGATAGCTGTCACAATGGTTTTTTGCTTTGCCTTTGTCACTGCCTCAAGCATCATATTGGGAAAGGATAACAGCATTGTGGGAGTAGTGGTCTTATTATGTGTTATGGTATTTCGTCAATGCTGATCTGGGAATCCATACCGGACACTCTACATGGCTTTTGGTCATTGTTCTTTGTTAATTATGACAGTATGCCCACCATCTGGCGAATCAGCTTTCTACCGCTTCCGGCGCTGCTTATAAACATTGCAGCTCTTGCAGTGCTGATTCTGTTCGGATGCCATAATCCATTTATGTTTAATCAATCCACACTGGTTCTTGGCTATTTATTGTTATATGGATATGATGTGTCAGGAAAAAGCTATATGCTTCGAATAGCAGGGATGGCCGCAGGAGCTGCCATCACATGCCTGGTATTTTACAGAAATCATAAAAACAGAGACTATAAAAGAAATATGAAAGCTGTAATTGAGGAGTTTGACCTTTCTTCATCACGTACAAAATGGCAGCTGTGCCAGATACTATGCGTACCGTTAGTTCTATGTATTGCACAGCTTTGCAATATGCCGCGTGCAATGTGGGCAGGTATTGCAGCCATGTCTGCCATCCTGCCGTTTATGGAGGATATGCAGTACAGAGTACAAAAAAAGGATTGTCGGTAATATTGCCGGGGTTATATGCTTTACGGTATTATACTTACTGCTTCCGCCATCAATCTATGCGTACATAGGAATCATAGGTGGAATCGGCGTGGGATTATCGGCACAATACGGCTGGCAGGCTGTTTTTAATACATTTGGTGCTCTGGCTATAGCTGCAGAGAGCTATGGGTTAAAGGGAGCAGTCAGCCTCAGGGTGATTCAGAATGTGTTTGGAGTCGTTTTTGCGTTGGTATTTTGTGCTGTATTTTATAGAATTATGTCAGTGAAAGTATCGGTGAAAGAGAAAGCTGTATAATACAAGTGGAAACGTGTAATCAGTCATAGGGAATTGTATTCTTCAGATGAAACAGTCCCAAAATCCAAAGTGAAGGAAAAGGTTAAAACAAATATGAGTCAGATAATATTGGCGTCGGCATCACCGCGCCGAAAGGAATTATTAGAGCAGATTGGGGCAGAGTTTGTTGTCTGTCCTGCAAAGGGAGAAGAGATAATCACAGAGGAGGAGCCATCTGCGGTTGTCATGGAACTATCCCGTCAAAAGGCAGAGGAGGTAGCGTCAGGTGTGCTTACCTACAATGAACAGCATGCAGAGCTTGTGACACCGCAGGATATTCTTGTAATCGGAGCGGATACGGTAGTGGCTTATGAGAATCAGATTCTTGGAAAGCCGAAGGACGAAGAAGATGCCAGGCGTATGCTTTCGATGCTTTCGGGAAAAACGAACAGTGTCTATACAGGGGTAACGTTTGTTTTTATTGACAAAGCCGGAAGAACCGGAGAACACTGCTTTTATGAGAAGACGGATGTCAGCATGTATACACTGACGGAAGATGAAATTGACCGCTATATTTCAAGCGGGGATCCGATGGATAAAGCAGGAAGCTACGGGATACAGGGACGCTTTGCCATCCACATTAAGGGAATACATGGTGATTACAATAATGTGGTAGGGCTTCCGGTAGCGCGCCTGTATCAGGAGCTTAGAAAGCTTGGAGTTGATGTTTAGCGAAGTCTTTTTTTAATAGCCGGTCCGATAAGCATGGCAATTATCATTTTTATCATGTCGCCCGGGATAAATGGGAACACACATATTGAGAGCGCACCGCTGACTGTGCTTTTTGCCTCAAAGCAGAACCATGCTGTACCGAGCACATAGCATATGATAGTTCCGACAATCATACCAATGAGCTGGAGCCAAGGCTGGTGGAAATGATCGATTACAAGTCCTGCAATAATTGCCATGGCAATAAAACCGATGATGTATCCGCCTGTAGGGCCGGCAAGCTTAGCTGGGCCACCGGTGAAGCCTGAAAATACAGGGATTCCGACAAGTCCGATAAGCAGGTAAATGAGGTAGCTTATAGTTCCACGTTTCCATCCGAGCAGATATAATGAAATATATATGGCCAGGTTTGTCAGTGAAATCGGTACCGGCCCAATCGGGATAGATAATGGTGCAAGAATACATGTGACAGCTGTCATGAGCGCTGTTACCGTTATGGCATAGGTCGTTCCATGCTTGTAGTCTATAGTTTCTGTCTGGTTCATGATAAAATCTCCTTTTTGTAAATTTCATAGTAATTTTTGTACGGTTAACACATTAACATGAAAAGATGTCGATTGTCAACCGAAACTGCAATAAAGGTTTACAATTATCGGGGAGTAATGAAAAAAAATACTAACATCGGTATATACGTACGCTATTCGGAAAACATGGATACTTGGAAAATGTCTGAAAAATCATTAAAAACAATCGACATTACAGCAAATAAACGCTATAATAGATACATTAAGATAAATGTACTGGGACTTGTATTATCCACAGCCGTCACGCGGTACGGCTGTCGCGGATAGCGTCAGGCCCCGGGAAGGGGAATTATATGCAGGAATAAAAAGACAAAAAAGGACAAAAATACAGGTTATATTTCTAATTCTTATTTCCACGCTTGTTATTTTAGCGGATTTTTATGCGATAATTAATTATCCAAAGGAATACATGCTCATTGCAGCAATCACAGTTATCTTTATGATTTGCCTGTGGGGAGTGATAAGCGGATTTTTCTCACTGAGTGCTCTAAAGGAGGACAGGAGGGAGGAACAGTATGACAGTATTTTTAAGTCGGAAAAGGCATCTTACCTCATGCTTAGAAAGTATTTTGATGAGATAGAGGGAAAGATTGAGATACTGCAGAAGGAGTCAAAGATTCCGACTGAGGATATCATCAATGCACAGAAGGGAATCGCAAAGGTTGTTATCAACAGGAATAAGGAAAATGCTGATGCGATTATGAACTCTAATGAACAGCTTATGGAGACTTTTGAGCATCTTGAGAATAAGCTCAAGGAGAGCAATGATTTCATTATTGAGAGCCAGAAAAATGTGATTTATGACAACCTCAAGGACATTATGGAAAAGCAGCAGGTTCTGTCTGACAGCATAAAGGATATGGAAATCCGTCTGAGTCAGGCAATCACAGCAAATCCTATTCAGTTTACAGCAAATGTTGAGATGCCTAAGCAAACGACCGACGCACCACAATCAGCACCGGCCATGGAGGCGATACCTGAACCGGAATCTGTACAAGCGAATGAGTCAGAACAGATACCTGAGCCTATTCCGGTAAATGAGCCGGAGCCTGTAGTTGAGACACCACATGTACCTGAACCGGAACCTGTAAGTGAGACACCACATATACCTGAACCGGAACCTGTAGTAGAGCCAGGCCCTGCTGCAGAAGAATCTGTTGCAGATACGACAAACAGCGACCCGAACCGTCAGCTGAGTGCAGATGAAATAGCAGCACTTTTTGCAAGTGCAAACGCAGGTGCGACAGAACCTGAATCAGAGCCGGCAGAGAAAGTGATTACGGAACCGGTCACAGAGGCACCTCAGGCACCTGAGCCGGAGCCTGTAAGTGAACCGGAACCTGCAAAGTCTCCGGTTGTAGATTTGAATAACACAAATCGTAATCTGACACCGGATGAGATAGCAGCTTTATTTAGCAGTATGTAGTATTTTGGTAACTATTCAGTAAAGAAATATGCGGTATTGCATATTTCGTAAAAAATGAAGAAATAATATTTTGTAATTATCTCACAAATATGTTAAAGTGTGCATGTTATAAAAATATGCACACTTTATTTTTTTGAAAGGAAATATAAAAAAATATATGGAAACAATCAGATTTGACGAATTAGAACTAAACCCTAAGATTTTGCGAGGCATCAAGGATATGGGCTTTGAGGAGGCAACTCCAATACAGGCTCAGGGAATCCCGGCAGTGCTTTCGGGCAGGGATGTAATCGGACAGGCGCAGACCGGAACAGGAAAGACAGCAGCCTTTGGTATTCCGGTGCTTGAGAGCGTTGATGCGTCAAGTCACAAGACACAGGTTATCATCCTCTCTCCTACAAGGGAGCTTGCAATCCAGGTGGCAGATGAAATCAGGAAGCTTGCAAAATATATGCATGGTGTGAAGGTACTTCCGGTATACGGAGGACAGGATATCAGCCGCCAGATTAAGGCACTTAAGGGCGGTGTGCAGATTATTATCGGAACCCCGGGGCGTCTTATGGATCATCTCAGGAGAAAGACAATCAGGCCTGACCATGTAAAGACAATAGTGCTCGACGAGGCAGACGAGATGCTCAACATGGGCTTTAGGGAGGACATCGAGACAGTGCTCGAATACCTGCCACAGGAGCATCAGACAGTACTCTTCTCGGCAACAATGCCAAAGCCTATTTTGGAAATTACAAGAAAATATCAGCATGATGCCATCAACATCAAGATTGTGAAAAAAGAGCTGACAGTCGCAAATATCGACCAGTATTACTATGATGTGAAGCGCAAGGACAAGATAGATGTACTCACAAGACTGTTGGATTACTATAATCCAAAGCTCTCACTTGTATTCTGCAACACCAAGAAGATGGTCGATGAGCTGGCATATGAGCTTTGCGGGCGCGGCTACAGTGCAGAGGGACTTCATGGCGATATGAAGCAGGTGCAGAGAGATCGTGTCATGAAGAACTTCAGAAACGGAAAGACAGATATTCTTATTGCCACTGATGTCGCAGCGCGCGGAATTGATGTGGATGATGTGGAGGCTGTTTTCAATTATGATCTGCCTCAGGATGACGAGTATTATGTACATAGAATTGGTCGTACAGGAAGAGCAGGCCGCTGTGGAAAGGCATTCTCCTTTGTAAAGGGCAAGGAGGTATATAAGCTCAAGGACATACAGCGCTACTGCAAGACAAAAATCTATGCACAGCCAATTCCATCCTCTGATGATGTTGCCAAAATCAGGGCAGAAAAGATTATGGACCAGATTTCCACCATTATAGATGAGGAAAATCTCACAAGTGTCATTGATATTATAGAGAATCAGATAAATGAGTCAGATTACACAGCAATGGATATAGCGGCGGCATTTTTATACCAGGCTATGGGTGCTTCAGAGATATCCACAGCTGAATCAAAGGACGACTATGATTTCCACAATACAGGAGCAGAGGATGGCATGGTACGCCTGTTTATCAACGTCGGAAAGAAGGACAAGATAAAGCCGGGTGACATTTTAGGTGCCATTGCAGGCGAGTCAGGCATGCCTGGCAGGCTTGTCGGTGCAATCGACATGTACGATAAGTATACATTTGTTGAAGTGCCGGCTGAGTATGGCAAGGAAGTGCTCAATGCCATGAAGAATGCGAAGATAAAGGGGCGCTCTGTGAACATGGAGCCTGCAAATTCACGATAGCAAAGTCACGCTTTTCTGATGACGCATCAGTCTTTTTTGTTCTCAGTGGTTCTGAATAGTTACGATGGTTGTATAAAAAATACCGGGACACAAAATGTGTTGCCCGGTATTTTTGATTACTTGTCGTCATCGATTCCCCAATGCTCTTCATGTAATCCTTTCCATTCCTCCGCCGATATCATTTGATTTCTGCGAAGATAATTTACAAATATTCCACCAACAACTGCAAAAATGATAAGTGCTGCCGGATTACTGGTTACACTGTTAGTAGTGAACAGTAACGTGGCCGTGGCTAGTCATACTGTTAGTTGTGAAGAGTAACTGACCGGCACGAAATTACGCGTCAGCAAGCATCAGCACATGTTTCACAATTGATTTGATTATATTAACCGCAGTCTCCATGCCCTCCACTGATATGTGCTCAAATGGGCCGTGGAAGCCGTAGCCGCCGGTACCGAGGTTTGGACAAGGAAGTCCCATGAAGGATAAACGTGCGCCGTCTGTACCGCCGCGAACCGGGCGTGATAGCGGCTCTAGACCGTTTTCCTCTATAGCAGCCTTTGCCAGGTCGATAATGTACATGTTGTCCATTATGATTGAAAGCATATTCTCGTAGGAGTGGGTGATAGTCAAAGAAACAGTGCCCTCACCATATTTTTTTGTTCATCTCTATCTCAAGAGAGCGGAGAGTATCAAGTCTTTTAGCAAAAAGCGCCTTGTCGTGGTCGCGCACAATATATGACAGATGGGCTGATGCTACATCACCGCTCATATCACACAGATGGTAAAAGCCCTCTCTGTCCTCAGTTGTGGCAGGAGTCTCGTTTGCAGGCAGCGCTGCGGCAATCTCGCAGCCAACCAAAGCAGCATTGACCATAATGTCCTTTGCTTCGCCCGGATGTACGTTGACGCCCTTTATGGTAAATTCAGCGCTTGCGGCATTAAAGTTTTCATAGGCCACCTCGCCCTCGTAATCACCGTCCACGGTGTAGGCAAAATCTGCCTCGAAATAGTCCAGATCAAACAAATCCGCACCCTTTCCGACCTCTTCATCAGGGGTAAATCCAACCCAGATATCGCCGTGAGGAGTGCCCTCTGCGATAATCTGCTCTAAGGCGGTCATAATCTCAGCCACACCGGCCTTGTCATCGGCACCAAGCAGGGTAGTGCCATCTGTGGTAATGAGAGTGCGTCCGGTGAGGGCTTTAAGCTCAGGAAAATCGCTTACTCTCAGGTATTCGCCACTGCCTCTAAGCAACACATCGCTTCCGTCATAGTGACGCAGCAGCTGTGGCTTGACATTTTCCCCGGAAAAATCAGGAGCAGTATCCATATGTGCAATAAATCCGACCGCTTTTTTGTGTTCCATGCCGGCAGTGGCAGGCAGTAGACCATACACGTAACAATGGTCAGTGAGCACAACCTTGGATAAGCCAAGCTCCTTAAGCTCTGACTCAAGCTCTCTTGCGAGTGCAAATTCCCTGTCACTGCTTGGTATTTTATCACTTGCTTCATCAGATGTGGTGTGATAGCCCACATATTTTAATAATCTTTCTTCTACTTTCATTATCAGTAAATCCTTTCTGAGAGACTTTGGATGGGAAATCTGGAATAAAAAGTACTCTGTATATAGAAAATAATATAGCTAAACGGGTAAAAGTACACTAGTTTACTAAAATAA
>ENA-OQJD01000116-OQJD01000116.1-human-gut-metagenome-genome-assembly--contig:-NODE-116-length-10007-cov-3.045547_pt1 | contig 10007 bp, 10 predicted proteins | sample MGYA00242596_ERZ504762 | MGnify/ENA primary metagenome ERZ504762 (study PRJEB26092, sample SAMD00036356) | human gut metagenome | host: Homo sapiens | study: EMG produced TPA metagenomics assembly of... | reverse complement strand
CATTATTCCGGCAGTGGTATTTATATTGGGCATGTGTGCGTTAATCGGCGCTATATATGTAGTCGGCAAGAGTCAGGAACAGCAGAACAGGACAAATGCAAAGCTCAATGCGATGACATATACGGAGCGTATATATGGCGAGCTTATGGAGGGAATAGGAGTTACCGATAGCTTAAAGCAGGTTGTCATAAGTGGTGATGGAAATATAAATAGGTTTTATGATATTGCAGCAAATATGATGGACGATTCGATTCAGAGTATACAGATAGCACCGAATGGAGTTGTGACTGAAATATATCCAGAGGAGAGTAATGAATCCAGTAAGATAGATCTGATAAATGATAGTGACAGGGGAGAGATTTCGCGCTATGCGAGGGATAATGACACTGTAATAATGCAGGGACCATTGGAGCTGAAGCAGGGCGGATATGGTATAGCAGTGTGCAATCCGGTTTATTTGGAGAATGAAAATGGTCAGAAGAGCTTTTGGGGCTTCACAATTGTTATACTGAAAGTTCCGGAAATTTTTTCTGAATCTGTAGAGGCTCTTTCCAGTTTTGGATATAAGTACAGTCTGCAGAAGTTTGCTTCGCCGTGGGATGATACGTATGAGTGGGTTTACGGTTCAAAGGAAGAGTTGAACAATCCGGTGATATATGACTTTAACGTGTATGGATACAAGTGGAGGCTTGAGATTTTACCCAAGAGTGGGTTTTACAATAACAGATATCTGCTATATCTGTTCATCGGAGGTGGAGTTATTGTCCTGCTTTTGGCAGGGCTTACAGCAGCGTTGATTTCAATCAATGAGAACAGGAAGAATTTCAAGAGACTTGCTGTGACTGATGCACTGACCGGTATCTACAACAGGCACGGCTTTGATGAGCAGGTTGAGCAATATATGAGACAGAATCCGCAAAAGCATTGTGTTGTGGCAATGCTTGATATTGACGATTTCAAGCTGGTCAACGATGTGTATGGACATGCGGCAGGTGATGGTGCACTGCAGAAGCTTGCAGAGAGCATGAAGCAATATTTTTCAAAGGATGTTATACTAGGCAGAAACGGAGGCGATGAGTTTAGCATTTTTATGCCGGATTGCACGGTAGAGGAGGTTAAGCCTTTTCTTAAGAAGTTTACAGGAGAAACCAGGAAATTTTATTGTAAAGGTGAAGAACATACATTTACCATTTCACTGGGCTTTGCGGAGTATCCTGTTTTGGCTGATGACCGTTCACAGCTCATGCGGTGTGCGGATATGGCACTTTATGAGGTGAAAATGCGTGGGAAGAACGGCTGCATGGCATACCGTGAGGGTGAGCGTATAAAAAGCCGTGCGAAGCTTGGATTTGCCGTGAAGGATATTATTGACAATATGCCGGGAGCGTTCATTGTTTACAGGGCAGATAAAGAAAATGATGAGATTCTGCTTGCAAACAGTGAGCTGCTTCGGCTTACAGGCTGTAAAAATATGGACGAGCTGCTTGCATATACAGGTAAGAGCTTCCGCAATCTGATACGCCCGGATGAACAGGAAAGCTGTCAAAAAAAGCATATGGTCGCAGATTAACGGAGGCCACTCAAATGATTATATTTTCTTTCATATGCGAAAAGCAGACGGCACATATATTTCAGTGCTCGATCATGGCAGGATAGTGGATTCAGTGCACAATGGCAGAGTATTTTATGTGATGATTATAGACTTAAAGTCACTGCAGAGGCACTATGGAGACTGCCTGGAGCTGGTGGAAAAGTAGAAAAAAGCAGATTGTGAACACATGCGTTCACAATCTGCTTATTTAATAGTGCATACACAATTTATTTATCCGAATAAATTACATTTCCGTCACATACTGTATACTTTACCTTACCGGTCAGTTCCATGCCGGTGAAAGGTGTGTTTGATGATTTTGATGCATATTCGCATGGTATCCATTTTTCGTCCGGATCAAAGATGACAAAATCTGCAGCAGCACCCTCTGAGATGGTACCATAAGGCATGTGGTACAGCCTGGCAGGATTGATAGTCATCTTTTCCAAAAGCTCAAGCATGCTCAGATGGCCCGGTTTGACAAGGCTTGTGATACCAAGAGCAAGAGATGTCTCAAGACCGATGATACCGCTTGGTGCTTCGGTTACAGGCTTTGATTTTTCCTCGGTGCTGTGAGGCGCATGATCTGTTGCGATAAGGTCTATTGTGCCATCGATAAGTCCCTCTATAATCTTTTGACGGTCTGCTTCAGTGCGAAGAGGCGGATTCATCTTGGCAAGGGTGCCGTGCTCTAAGACAGCATCCTCAGTCAGCGTGAAGTGATGTGGAGTGGCCTCGGCATGGAGCCTTGCACCAAGCTTTTTGTAGGTGCGGACTATATCAACAGATACACCGGAGCTGATGTGCTGTATCACAACGTCGGCGCCACTGCGCAGCGCAAGCAGACAGTCTCTTGCGACAAGGGCTTCCTCAGCGATGGATGGTGAGCCGTAGATACCGAGAGCGTCAGATACTTTTCCATGGTTGATGCCGTTGTTTTTGATAAATGCAGGGTCCTCCTCATGGAGACTTATCGGCATATCCAGCTTTGCAGCATTTTGCATGGCTCTGTAGCAGAAAGCAGCATTTGTAAGCGGGATGCCGTCATCGGTAAAGCCACATGCTCCGGCTTCCTTTAAAGTTGCCATGTCAACCTCATCCTGTCCTTTGAGGGAGTGCGATATTGCAGCGGCCTGATACATACGGATTTTTTCCTGCTTTCCACGTGTGAGGTTGTCCTTTAGAGTATCCACATTGTCCACTGTAGGCTTTGTGTTTGCCATGCACACGACAGTTGTGAAGCCACCCTTTGCGGCAGCCAGGGAACCGGTGTGGATATCCTCCTTGTATGTGAAGCCCGGATCACGGAAATGCACATGTGTGTCGATAAGTCCCGGTCCGACAATCATTCCGGATGCATCTATTATTTCTTCTTTTTCTAGTTGCAGCAGCGTCTGACGCACATGAGATGTCAGGTGCTATTTTTACTATTTTCCCATCTTTTACAAGTATATCCATCTGTTCGTAGAGACCTGATGCAGGGTCTGCTACAATGCCGTTTTTTATTATCATGATAATCCTCCTGTAGATTGTACTTATTTTCTGATACTATGAGTATATAGTATAATGAAGCGTACGAATTTGCAAATAAATTTCGTAATTGTTCAGTGCCTTCATAGCTGCGAGCCGCAATCATAATCGTCTGTATATATGGACAATAGAAAATTTTATAGATATAATATGATTTAAGGGATCCTGAATTGGATACCTTTTGACCATCACATCATTTTACTAAGTAGGACTAAATTGGCATAATGTACAATAGCAATAGGTTGATAGCATAGTAGGCAGACCCTGGGGAGCTGTAATCCATAAAACTTTTAAAACAGCTCCTAAAATTCAGCCCAAAAGCCGGAAAAGTTGTGGGAAAAAGTAGCTGAAACTGCAGAAATCTCCAAAACAGCTCCTAAAATTCAGATAATGTCTATATAATGGTGTAAATTACAAATCTATATAAAAAGAGCCAAGTGCTCATCTTTCAGTTATAATTAAGTTACCACACAAAACATAATTGAAAGGATGAAACCCATGGCTCAATTACATTTTACATTAGATAGTGATTTTTTTGTAGGACTTTTTTCAGAAACTAAAGATGAAGCATTTGGCAAGCTTATGGAAGCTTTACTTAATCAGGTTCTTCAAGCTGAATCTACCGAACAACTTGGTGCTAATAACTATGAACGTTCACAAGAACGTTCTGATTACAGAAACGGAACCCGGACAAGGTCATTAACTACTCGCATCGGAAAGATTGAATTACAAGTTCCTAGACATCGTAATGTCCCATTTAAGACTTCCTTATTCGAGAATTACCAGCGTAATGAGCAAGCTTTAATTACAACCATGATGGAAATGGTAGTGCAGGGTATATCAACCAGAAATGTCAAAAAAGTAACTGAAGAACTCTGTGGAGAGTCTTTCTCTAAATCTACTGTTTCTGAAATTTGTAAGGAACTTGATGTTCCAATTAAACATTTCAAAGAACGTTTATTACCGGAACATTATCCATTTATTATTGTTGATGCGATATATTTAAAAGTTCGCGAAGATCATCGTGTCAAGTCCAAAGCATTGTTTGTCGCTATTGGGATAAACAATACAGGTCACAAGGAAGTACTCGGTTTTGAAGTATACGATTCTGAGAAAGTAAACACCTGGAAGGACTTCTTTGAAAGTCTTAAAAGTCGTGGCTTACGTGGCGTGGATATTGTGATATCAGATGCACACGCAGGGCTTGTTGAAGCAATAAAGGAAAGCTTCTCTGGTTCTTCATGGCAGCGTTGTCAGGCTCATTTTACTAGAAATATCATAGATAAGTGTCCAAAAAAAATACAGCACTGGTTTAGCTTCTGAATTGCGAGATATGTTCAATGCAACTACTATTGAAGAAGCCCGTCGCCTAAAAGAATCAATATACGATGAATATCAGGATGTTGCAAATGAAGCAATGGTTATCCTTGATGAAGGGTTTGAAGATAGCATTACCATCATGGCACTTCCCTCAAAATATCGTATTGCATTAAGAACCAGCAACATAATAGAGCGTGAAAACAGAGAGATCAGAAGACGAGAAAAGGTCATTCAGATTTTCCCTAATACGGAATCTATTATACGACTGATTGGTGCAGTTCTTCAGGATGATCATAATGATTGGAGTGTCAGTCACAGAATTTTTGATATGAAAGAATACTATGACAAACTAAGCTCCATTCAATCAAATCTCCTGAAGATAAAGGCAGCATAGACGGACTAATATAGCTGGAAGATGAATTTACACACAAATTTGGACTTGACTAAAAATTCAGCCCAAAAGTCGGAAAAGTTGTGGGAAAAAGTAGCTGAAACCGCAGAAATCTCCAAAACAGCTCCTAAAAATTCAGCCCAAAAGCCGGAAAATTGCGGGAAAAAGTAGCTGAAATCACTATAAATCACAAAACAGCTCCAAAAAATTAAAGGGAGAAAAACAATGAGCTTAATAAAAGGTATTACATCACGTATCAATGAAGTGCAGCAGCACAGAGGAATATGAAAAGACAATAGATTTCTACAAAAACATTCTGGGAATCCCAGTCGCAAGGGAATGGCAGGCAGGAATCATGCTTGATACCGGAAACGGAATTGTTGAGATTTTTAACGATGGAGATGATGCACCGGACAAAGGTGTTATTTGTCATTTCGCATTCGCAACAGATGATGTGGATGCGTGTGTAGAGGCTGTAAAAGCAGCAGGATACGAGGTATTTATCGAGCCGAAGGATATAGAAATCGCATCAACACCGGTATTTCCGGCGCGCATAGCATTCTGCAAAGGACCACTTGGCGAGGAAATCGAGCTGTTTGAGGAAAAGTGATAGGACGTATTAATGGTTTTACAGGGGTATTATGCTATGGGAAAAACTCCAATTAAGCACACGCTTGCAGGCTATATTATAAAAAAAACAGACACCGAAGGATACCGGTCAGGAAAACTAACCGGAGAAAAACATTTTAACAAAATAACAGAAATGATGGAATTTGTTGGTGGACGCCGGAAACTAATCGATCAGGCAAGGTTCATAGAGAATAATACACAAGCAGGCCACGATGGGAAGATAAGAATTAGTTGGATTCAGGTCAACAGCGATATTAAAAAAATTGATTGTGATGTCAGCAGCATACCGGAGCTGTGTCGGCTTGAGGGTGTTGAGGATTCAAGAGCAAAACAGCTAAGATTGATAGAGTCTGTAAAGCAGTGGAAATCAGAGGTTGGTGACTGCGATTGGATATGCAGATATTATGATGATATTTTGGGGCGTCTGGAAGCCGGAAAGAGTGTCACAGAGGCTGAGGAGGATATGCGTTTTAAGTGTATCAATGCTATAACAAGAATAAAGGAGCCTGTGTGGGAGCGTGTTTTTAGTGCAAAGGTTTTTAAAGATTCAAAGAAATTTGAAAAATGCTATCGACAAAAGATGGTATCAATTCTGACTAAATATTCTCCATATTATGAGAAGGATATGGAGGATTATGATACAGAGGGAGAGGAAGATGATGCCAAAGAGGATAAAAAGAAGTCGGGGCTTGAAATTTTGAAGATGCATGGCATTATGTCATATGCACAGACAATGGAATGGAAGGGACCATTGTCATATAGAATTGATAATACATGTGTTATTGATACGTCAAAGCAGATTTATGGAACCATTATTAATACGCAGACACTTGAGCATGCAAGTCCGGTTCGCTTGTAGGATGACAAAAGAATTATGACCATAAGAAAATAAGGCTAACTATAGAAAGTATGCAATATGATGAGAATACCTTGTATATTTTTTGTCATGGTTATTTTACTCCTAAGGAAGTGTATTTTCTAAAGAAATTAAGCCTTATTGTATCTAAGGAATGTGAGTTCCTCCATTGGGGAGATATGGATTTTGGAGGGATAAGCATATTCTTGTTTATTAAGGATAGAATTTTTGAAAAACTAATGCCTTATAGAATGGGGGTAGCGGATTTTGAGGAAGCATTAAAAAAAGACGCTGGAATACCACTTAAGGCTTCAACTAGGGAAAAACTTCAAAAAAAGGATGCAGGATTGCTTGCTGAATTAAAAGAAGCAATTCTTGAATCGGATAAAACAATAGAGCAGGAAAGGCTCTTATGAGGCTGATTCGGAAAACTCTAAATACACATATATATTTGACAAATTATTAGAATGTGATTCATTCGCACAGCATACCTCCTTCGTGCATACAATAGCATGAAGGAGGTATGTTTGTATTATGAATCCATTTAAAATGAGGCCGGAGAGAACCGGCGATTTATTTGTTGACTGGGAGAAATTCTGGGTAAAACCATATAACAAAAATGAGGTAAATCCGTATACAAGGACGAGAATCATATTGATGAATGGTACAGAATTTGAAAACGTGTGGTTTTCACATCAGTTTTCAAGAAGCGTAGGTGATGATGAGCTTAGACGAAAGCTTGCATACATCAGGAAAAGTGAGCAACAGCAGCAGAAAATACTCACACATTTAAAGCCGGCAGATGAGTCGGCATTGGAGCACACCATAGGCTACGAGCAGCTTGCGGTTGATCTGACTGCGCATCTTGACAAACGAGTAAATGAACAAAATATTAAGTCTGCGCTCGATTTTGCCTTGCTCGAGGACTTTGATCATTTGTACCGCTATGCAGATTATCTTGATTTTACCACAGGTGAGCATGCAGAGAAGCTTGTCGGAGGCTATACGGAGATCACACCGGGCAGACCGACTATTTCACATCACAGGCATCCATATGATTCAATACGATATCCGATGACGGATAAATGCCCTGTGACAATGGATGTGCTGGCTGCAAACGTAATCACAGCAGCAGAACAGCAGACTATGAACTACTATATGAACACAGCGGCACTTTGGCCTGATGAGATGGGACGCAGGCTATATCAGGAAATCGGAATGGTCGAGGAGCAGCATGTCACACAGTATGGCAGTCTGTTGAAGCCATGCATGAGCCGCCTTGAAAATCTCCTTGTGCATCAGTATGTCGAGTGCTGGCTGTATTGGAGCTGTTATGAAACTGAGACGGATACAAGAATACGTGGCATATGGCAGTTTATGTTTGAACAGGAGCTTAAGCATCTGCATATTGCACTTGAGCTACTAAGACAGTACGAGAAAAAGGATTGGCAGGAGGTCATCCCGGACGCTGAGTTCCCGGCTCCTCTTGTGATGGAGAGCAATATTGAGTATGTCAGGTGTGTGCTTGGCAGTACGGTAAACGATACAGCATGCCGTGAAAGGTATGTGGATGTAAGAACAAATGCTCCTGAAACATTTATCAGATATCAGCGCCTGGTCAATGACCCGGTAAGAAATGTAATGAGCCATACTTTTATTGAGGATTATATCCGCAAAAACGGGGAGGACTATCGCTTCGAGGTGGCGCCAAATCCGGTGCCGGAGCTCCGTGACCGTACCAAGGATAATATATGTGTGGGAAGACAGCCTCTTTGCAAGAATCGGTATTAGAAGCCGTTTTATATGTCATCTGTGGCATGTGATACCCGGCCCTGACGTTTTGTCAGGGCATTGCTGTGCAAAGAAGTATAACTCGATTGTATCTAAGCTATGGAGTAGCTTGTACTCGTTGCTGGTCACACTGTTAGGTGTGAACAGTAACGAGTAAGGCTCACAGAAGCCGGTTGACGAAATTATATAGGTGTATTAAACTGTAATCGGGTTAGAGAAGACTAATTACATACAGCTGTTTACATTAAGTGGTTTTGAATATCAGTTACTGCAAAAGGATATACGAAACGATATAAGAAATAATATGTTGAATAATAAAATATTCAAACTTCCCATATTTTATTTTGTGATATCGGCCTAGCATACAGTGTATTCCTCATATTTTTTTCTTCGAAACAACTGTATACTCTCCGGTAAATATAGTTTTATATATGGGAAGTTTGTGTAAAATAGAAAAACAGCAGAATAGGAGGCAACCATGATTACATCAACCATATTAGGTTTATTAATACCATTTATAGGCACGTCGCTCGGTGCGGCATGTGTACTTTTTATGAAAAAATGAGCTTTCCGTAAAGACCACAAAAATGCTCAGTGGCTTTGCAGCAGGCGTAATGATTGCGGCATCAGTCTGGAGTCTTCTGATTCCGGCACTTGATCAGTCACAGAGCCTTGGAAAAATGCAGTTCGTCCCGGCAGTAGCAGGCTTTATGCTTGGAATGTTTTTCCTATTGATACTGGATACAATCACACCACATATGCATCTCGATAATTCAGTCGAGGGTCCAAAGAGCAACTTCAGCAGACAGACAATGATGGTGCTTGCAGTTACATTACATAATATACCGGAGGGCATGGCAGTCGGAGTGCTCTACGCAAGCTGGATATCAGGAACCACCACCATCACGAGGGCAGCAGCCCTTTCACTGGCAATCGGAATAGCCATACAGAATTTCCCGGAGGGCGCAATCATATCCATGCCATTACATAGCACAGGAAGCTCAAAGCTAAGAGCCTTTGTATACGGAGTATTGTCAGGAATAGTCGAGCCGATAGCGGGAATACTTACGATACTTGCCATCGGAATAATAGAGCCGGTGATGCCGTACCTGCTAAGCTTCGCCGCCGGAGCCATGATATATGTAGTCATAGAAGAACTCGTGCCGGAAATGTCAGAGGGAGGACACTCAAACCGCGCCACCATAGCATTTATGGTGGGCTTCTGCCTCATGATGACACTCGATGTGATGCTGGGCTAGGCCTGAGCAAACCCTCACAAAGAGCGAGCAAAACCAAGCGAGCCCGGCGGAGACCGGGCAAAGCATACACAAATAACAAACATGCACAGAGCGAGCCCGCGGCAACAGCCGAGGGGAAAGCGTAAAAGAATAACAAACACGCACAGAGCGAGCCCGCGGCAGCAGCCGAGGGGAAGCGTAAAAGAATGAGGAGCACGCACAGAGCGAGCCCACGGCAATAGCCGTGGGCAAAAGCGACAAGAAGGTAAATAGAGCCACAGCGTGAGGAACCCGGGCGGCAGGCACACACAGGCTCGGGAGGGCGAATAGCGAAGCTGCCTAGATACTGTAGAAATTATGCCCACGAAGCACAGAAATGCCCAGCCAAGGACGGCTGGGCAAACATATCAAATAGCACTTTTATGAAAACGCAAGCTTGACACTATGCTGTCAAGCTATGCGCCATAACCTATATTTTATGCAATTTCAGCCCCATGCATCTTCTGATGCATTAAAAATGGCTGAAATTGCTACTGGTCACGCTTTTGTGACCGGTAGTATGCGCCATGGACGGCGCATAAAAGCCGGTTCGTCAAGCAAAGAACCTACGCAAGCATAATTTACGTACAGAATCTTGGCAGCGTAGCGTAGCCCACCAGA
>ENA-OQJD01000115-OQJD01000115.1-human-gut-metagenome-genome-assembly--contig:-NODE-115-length-10080-cov-5.998794_pt1 | contig 10080 bp, 14 predicted proteins | sample MGYA00242596_ERZ504762 | MGnify/ENA primary metagenome ERZ504762 (study PRJEB26092, sample SAMD00036356) | human gut metagenome | host: Homo sapiens | study: EMG produced TPA metagenomics assembly of... | reverse complement strand
AAGATGTTATAGATTTTCTTTCACAAGAGTCAGAAGAGGTGTTATAAAGTGGAAATAAATATAGCAGGGAAAGTGTGTATTCATAGAATAAAAATGAGATATAGAGTATTCCTGAATGTAAAAGCTCTATGTGTTGAAGTCATGAGAATGTAAAAACTGAATTGGTTAAAGGCACAAATTTGGTTTAAGTAACTCTTATAATGAAGATGGGGAATGTCATAGAAAATGACGTAGAAATGTCACAGAAATTTTGAGAAAAATAAAGTGACTAAAATCAGAATATTCTAAGAAGAAGCTTTCTAAAGCGTGAGAGACGCTTAAAGAGTTTTCTGAAAAACGAATATTTCAAAGTTAGTCTCAACGAAGTCTCACGAGATTTGAGACTGAGTGAGACTCTATTATATAGCAAAACGCGATAAAACCGGGATTTGCAGGTGAATTATAAAGTTGTAGTCTCAAGTCAGTCTCATTTTTGAAATCGTTTGTTGAGACTAACATGAGACTGAGGAGGTTCAAAATCATGGACATAAGTAAAAAAGATTGGAAGTTATTTCGAGAAAAATTATCAGACTGGCAGGAAAATTATATGGAAGGTCTTGTTAAAGAGTATGTAAATTTTCTAAATGATGATAAAAAGCCTGCATCAGAGAAATTCTGGGAACTTGAAAAACGGATAAAAGAAGATAAACGTCATCCGGGAGTTGTCATGGAACTGAAAAAATCAGAGTTAATATGGGATATTGTTCGTCTTATTAGACTGAAAGTAATTACATATAATGATTTATCAGACTTTAGTGATGAATTACAGAATGAAGTAAAAAGAATACTTGAGATGAGCAGGTGATACATATGGAGATTGGTGCAACAAAAGCAGTTCAAGATCGACTAAAAACAACAAAGATTGAAGAAAGCAAAGGTGCTTCACTTGTGTTCTGCTGGGACACAAATTTGACGAAAATAAAAGGAAGAAATGTCTTGTTTATTGTGAATGCCAGTAATCGTTATACAATAGCAATGACAGATATTGAACCAAGAAACTGGAATTACTATACAATGTATATCCGCAGTGTGATTCATGGCGTGATGCAGGAAATGGGATATTCCGAGGAACAGATAGGGCAGTATTTTAAAATGTCAGGCGATACAACTAGTAAAAAAAAATACATGGTAGGAAATCGGTTGGTGGCATTAACAGAATGGTGATGGATGCACAGTATTTTGGTAAGAAGCTGGAGAAAGAAGCAAAATATCAATGGGAACTTAGTGAGTATCTGAACAGAGATATTTGCCAGCCAGAGGGATTTGATGCGTATGGATATCCGAGTGAACTTTTTAAATTAGACATGGAACGATTAGGGATTGCTGCTAAGAGAAAGCCTGCAAAGATAATCGATTTTACCAAATATATAGATACTAATCGCAGTACTAACCATTAGCACAAAAGAATTATTAAAGCAATTGTTTTGGCATAAGAAGTTAGTTTGCGATGACGAAAAGCAAGATGTATAAAATAATTCGTCGCTAAAAAAGTGACGAAAAAAGCGACGGAAAAGGAGAACATAATAAATAGTTGTTATGCAGTCAAAATGGAACTCACAGAATGCATTACAGATTATGATATTTTTTTGAAGATATATGTTTTATATAAAGGATTGAGTTATAATTGAGTTTTATTTTATAAAAAAACTCAATTGCCACTCAATTGAAATGAAATGTTATGTAGGATGACATGGCAGTTGAGAACATATTACTATTTTTAGAGGAGTGGCGGATGATAATGAAAAAATCAGAAAAATGGAAAACAAATTTTTAAAAGTAAAAGCCTGATATACATTGTAATTGCATTTGCAGTTGCTCCAGTGGCGATTAATCTTGGACTAGTGTTTACAGATAATCATATGTGAGAAGACGGGAAATACATTTAACTGCAAAGGGATTAAATAATGCAGAATGGTTAGGCTTTTGGAAACAGTATTTGGCTATTGCAATTTCTTTTGTGGGATTATGCGTGGCATATGTTTCTTCCAACACGGACAGAAAACATAAATTGCAGGAAGAGCAAGCACAACAATATTTGGAGGGAGTAAGGCAGGAAGAAAATGTTTTGGTTGATGTAACACAAGGTTTTAATACCAGTATAGTTTATAAAGCACTATTACAACAGTCAAAGTCCGCTAATATCTATGATGGAAGAATGGTGTTGACAAATGCTAGAGCTAATATGGATCAAATGCATATAAAATTTGAAATATTAATAGAATTGTGTGATGATTTTAAAAAGTGCGAGAACTGTAGGTATTTACCTTGCATAGATAGAAAAGTTATGATTGAATTAAGAGACTTATTTTATGATATAGAAAAACATTATTTTAATATGCTTGATATAGGTGAGAGTTTTCTTGAATGCTTAGATAAAGAGCAAGAACGGATAAAATTGTTGGAAACAGAAACAAAATACAAAATAATACAGAAGAACTTATAGAATTATATAAAAATCAGGGATTAACTGACAATGTATATTTATCACAACAAGATTTGCAGAGTATTAAGAAACAGATAAAAAAATCTCGAAAAATCAAAATTGAGATTAGAGGAAATGAATAAAGTTATATCAGAGATACAAAAAGAGATAGATTACATAAATAAGGATGCACGTCCGAAATTTATCAGATATTGCAAAATATATATTGACATAGAAAAAGGAACATGCCAGAGAGTTAAAGAAAACAGGTAATATTCAGTACAATAAGATAAATAGAAAAATTGTAAGATAAACAGGAGGTTACAAAATGTTATTTTTATGTTATCCCAAATGTTCAACATGTCAGAAAGCGAGAAAATGGCTTGATGAACATGGTATAAAGTATACAGAACGTCATATTGCGGAGAAAAATCCAACATATGATGAATTAAAGGTGTGGTATCAGCAGAGCGGTCTGCCAATAAAGAAGTTTTTTAATACAAGTGGTTTGGTCTATAAAGAAATGCAATTAAAGGATAAGCTAACATCAATGAGTGAAGAGGAACAGTTAATGTTGCTTGCTACGAATGGAATGTTGGTAAAGCGTCCAATGGTGATAACTAATGATATTGTGTTAGTTGGATTTAAGGAAGCAGATTGGGAAGGAGCTCTTTTATGAGCAAAGAATTACAGATAAGAAATAGCACTGTTGATTTCTTGGTTTTCACACGAGATGCAGGAGAAAACGGAATAGAAGTCAGGGTTCAGAATGGCGATGTATGGCTTACGCAGAAAGCAATTTCGCAGCTTTTTGATGTAGATAGAAGTGTGATTACAAAACATCTGAGTAACATTTTTAAAGAGGGAGAATTAGATGAAAATTCAGTTTGTGCAAAATTTGCACAAACTGCGGATGATGGGAAAACATACAATTATAAGTTCTATTCATTAGCAGCTATTATTGCTGTGGGGTATCGAATTAATTCAGAACGGGCAACGCAGTTCAGGACATGGGCAACCAAAGTGTTGGATACATTTACAAAGCAGGGGTATGTTCTTGATAAAAGCAGATTGATTAATGGACAGATTTTCGACGAAGATTATTTTGAGCATCTTATTGCTGAGATTCAGGAAATCAGAGCAAGCGAGAGAAGATTTTACCAGAAAATTACAGACATATATGCAACAGCAGTTGATTATGATAAGAATTCACAGGTGACAAGAGAGTTTTATGCAACAGTTCAGAATAAGATGCATTATGCAGTTCATGGTAATACAGCGGCAGAAGTGATAGTGGCAAGAGCTGATCATAATAAGGAACATATGGGACTTAAATCATGGAAAAATGCGCCTGATGGTAAAATAGTAAAAACAGATGTGTCAATTGCAAAAAACTACTTGGAAAAAGAAGAACTTGCAGAATTAAATGAGATTGTGACAATGTATCTTGATTATGCAACAAGACAGGCACGAAGACATATTCCTATGACTATGGAAGATTGGAAAACAAAGCTTGACGCATTTCTTAGATTTAATGATGCGGATGTACTTCAGGATAAAGGAAAAGTAACAGCAGCTATTGCAAAGGAATTTGCAGAAAGTGAGTTTGAGAAGTACAGAGTTATACAGGATTCACTATATGAAAGTGACTTTGATAAATTGATGAATGATATGGAAAAGAATGATAGCTGATATTTATCACGTTACAAAACAGTGTCCATTAAGATACAAGAAAGTATATTTCGCTGGATGATAAGAATCAGTATTTTGATCATAGGAAGAAATCCAAAGAATTTTATTTACAACAAGTGATAATTTATTTGAGCTCGTGAGTGAGAAAATGGGGGAGCAGAAAGAATTTAGTCTGAAAGAATATTTGTGAGCTATATTAGTATTTTCCGTAACATGGTATGGCTAACAGGAGTGTGGGAAGAGATTGATTTTGAAACTGTAAGCAATGTGGCAGTTGGTGAAATTCAGCAAGTAATTCAATAGATTATTTTATGCATGAGATGAAAATGAATAATGATTATCAGATAAAAGAGCGATGTAGTTTATATACACCGCTCTTTTTGATTGGCATGGTATTTTATTTTTCTAGCAGCTTGCGTGCATATGTAAGTATTCTGCCTTCTACATTGCTGTCCTGCTTGATCATTTTGATGAGTGAATAAAGCTCAGGATCATTGGATGAAGAAACAATAATGTAATCAGGATCTGTCTTATCAGATGTTCCGTAAAGAAAATCTATGTTGCAATTAAATGTCTGCGCAATGAAACCGACTGTGGGATAAGAGGGTTCACGTTGTCCATTTTCATAGCGGCCATATACCATTGGTGAGATATTAAGGCGACGTGCGGCCTCTGCTTTATTTATATTTAGAGTATTTCTGAGTTGGATTAATCTTTCAGGTTGAAATTTCATAGGTAAGCTCCTTCTTAAAAATCGATATTCAAGTGCTTGAATGTAATCATAAAAGATTATAAATTCTTTAGGTTACAATCGATGATGGGGTAAACGAAAAAGCAGTTTTGACATTGCAGAGAACTGCCCCTTCGTTTACACCATTTTCGATTTGACCTAATTGAACAAAGTGAGCGTCCGGGTAGCCGCAACCTATGGACTTTCAATTCTTTGTTCCTGTCCATGATTATATATGATTCTCGGTATGAAAGCTACAACATTTTATAAAAAACAGGCAAATGGGCATGACGATAAAACCTCAGAAACTGAGGCTTTTGAAAGTATTAGATGTTGCTCTTTAGCAGCGCAGTGGCATTCTCATCTGTGGCTTTCCGAGATGCCCACCACATGCCTTACACACACAAACTTTGATGCCATAAAGATGTTCCAATATTTCAGGCATTTCCATGTCACGAAGCTTTGAAAGATACTTCTTACATCCAAGTAAATTTCTGCAAAGGGTGAGCTTCTGGCTTTTAGTACGGGAACATAGCAGTCCGTAGTGCCTGATGCGGACAAAACGCCGTGGTGGTACATGCATGAGAAACCGCCGGACAAACTCTACACCCGAAATAGTCAGTTCCTTCCACTGTCCCTCATTACGGTAATCCTTTACTAAGAATGTAACGGTATCATCATCCATACGGACGATGCGGTGATTGCTGACGGCAATGCGATGAGTATACTTACCAAGGTATTTAATTACTGTTTGAGCACCATTGAATGTCTTTTTACAATGAGGAATCCAGTCCATACCATAACAGGAATCTAAAAGCTCCTTGAACGTATAATGGTTGCGAAATTTTTCTGCAGTACCATGAAATACCAGCTTATCCTCTTCCCACAGCCTCTTTAGTTCCTCCAGATATTTTCCGCGGAACATTTTGGAGATGACCCGGATGGGAAGAAAGAAATTTTCACCATTGTCCTTCCACTGGTTGTTGGAAGCCAGTCCTCCCCCCAGCAGGATGGTATGAATGTGGGGATGAAAGTTCATTTCAGAACCCCATGTATGTAAAATGCAGATGTATCCCACCTTTGCGCCGAGATGTTTTGGGTCGGCAGTCAGTTCGCTGATTGTGGAAGAAGCTGCATGGTATAAGGCATCATAAAGAAGTCTCTGGTTGCTGTAAATGACAGGGTTTAAAATATCAGGAACCGTAAAAACCAGATGGAAATAAGGAGCATCAAGGACATCCTCTCTGCGTGCATCCATCCACATTTCTTTCGGAACAGCCTGACACATTGGGCAGCAACGGTTACGGCAGGAATTGTAATGAATCTGTACGAAGCCACAATCCTCACATACACATACATTTGCACCATAGGCACCGGTCTTGCAGTTCATGATGTTATGTGCAACCTTTGCCTGTACAGGGGAAGGTGAATATTGATCAAGGTATGCCGGATAAAAACGATGAAAAATATCCTGTACTGTGGGCTTATCCATTGGCTGTACCATCCTTTCTGTCAAAAGGACTGCGGATGCCCATAATGGATTTGTTGCTGACATGAAGATAAACTTCTGTGGATTTCGGATCGCGGTGTCCAAGCAATGCCTGAATATTCCGCTGTTCCACTCCCTGCTCCATAAGGTGGGTGGCAAAACTGTGACGGAGGCAGTGAGGAGTAACACCGGATAACCCAGCAGCCGATGCAGAACGTCGGATAACCTGTTCCAGTGTACTTACGGTAAGATACTGCCCTGTAAACTGATTCGGAAACAGAATGCCCTTTGGTCTGCCTTTCCGGAACCAGTATTCCGTAAGAAGTGCAAGGTTTCTTTCAGACAGAATGGTATAACGGTCCATCCGGTTCTTGGTATCCCGGACATGAATCTGCATGTTTGTGCGGGAAATATCATCATAATGAAGATGAATCACTTCCGAGACACGCATTCCGGAAGAATACATTGTGGCGAACATGGCTTTATATTTCAGGTCATCCGTAGCATCAAGAAGCCGGTCAATTTCATCAGTAGAAAGTACGGTTGGGAGTTTGTGCTCTATTATCATGCGTGGAACAGTGATATCATCCCACAGAACGTGAAGTACATTCCGATAGAAAAAACGGATGGCTGAATTATAAAGGTTGAGGGTGGTCGCTTTCAGACCATTGTCCTTCTTGGCAAGAAGAAAGTCCCTGACATCCTGACAGGTAAGCTCTTCCGGGTGCTTTTCCATGTAATTAAGGAAATAAGAAACATAGTTTTTGTAGCAGTTAATGGAACGCTCTTTAAGGTTACGGATTTTTCCAGCTTCCTCAAGCTGTAGTAAATATTTTTCGTACATAATAATTCCTCCATGTAAAGTCAGTAATTTCGGGTATCACTGCTTACATGGAGGTGCATTGGAATAATAAAACCGCTTGCTAAAAGAACGGTTAGGTGTTAATCTTTTCATAGGCAGTGGTAATGTCGATCCTGTTTGATTGTTGGTTGTGGTGACTTAACAATACTACTATTAGGACTTGGTTTCCACTGCTTTTTATTTAGGAAAAGAAAAACTGCGTCACAGCCTTGGCAGGCCATCGCGCAGCGATTTTGTTCAATTTGAATTTGTCCGCGAAAAGCCCATAAATAAGCGGATGTTAATATGTATTGCTTGTGGCAACGGCTCTATTGAATATAGAATTGAGCTATCAAGAACAAGGAGGCAGAGATTATGCTAAATGAAAATATCAAAAGAATTAGAAAGTCAAAAAGGGCTGTCGCAAGAAGAACTGGCAATTAAACTGAACGTAGTAAGACAGACGGTATCAAAATGGGAGAATGGTTTGTCAGTTCCAGATTCCAGTATGCTGATTATTTTGGCGAATGAACTGGATACTACTGTAAGTGAATTACTTGGAGAACCTATAGCAGAACCGACTACCGATGATTTAAAGATTCTTTCTGAAAAATTGGAAGTTATTAATTTGCAGCTTGCAAAAAGAAGTATAACAAAGGTAAAAACGATTCGATGGATTCTTATTTCATTGTGTGCGGTTATAGTGGTAATATTTATCGCACTTGCATCTACGAATAGTTTTTATTTGGATTGGAATTACAATGATCCTGAGTTGGCAGTGGCAGGAACAATACTGCATGGGTTTGAATTCTTGTTTGTAAGACTCGCACCGATTGTTTTTTGGACTTCGGTGGTTGGAATTGTGGTGACATATAAGAAAAGATAAATTCCAGTCTTACGGAGAGGCTGAAAAGCAACAGAAGATTTGAATTTTTAAGCACTGTAAAATACTTTTTGACACGGCTAAAATGGACAATGTAAAAGCATTTTGATAGACCAAAATTCTTTTTTTGATTAAAGTGGGTTATGAAGGAGGTGACAAAGATGGAACTTAGCAAGCAGATAAAAAAATATCGAACAGAGGCAAATTTATCGCAAGAGGAGTTGGCAGATAAAATTTATGTTTCAAGACAAACTATATCAAATTGGGAAAATGAAAAAAATTATCCTGATATTAAAAGTTTAGTGCTTATGAGTGAAGTCTTTCAGGTATCTCTTGATAATTTAGTCAAAGGAGATTTAGAAAGAATGAAAAAAGAAATTGACACACAGGAATATGCAAAATTTCAAAAGGATAGCACTATTTTTACCGTATTATTTATTGCTTTGCTGATAGTACCTATACCGCTTGTAATGTTATGGAAGTGGTTTGGAATGGCATTGTATTTATGTTTGTTTGGAATAGGAATGTATTTTGCTGTCAGAATTGAAAAGTACAAGAAGAAATATGATATTCAGACTTTTAAAGAAATTGTTGCATTTACTGACGGGAAGAGTTTGGATGAAATTGAAAAAGCAAGAGAAGAAGGCAAAAGGCCATATCAAAAAGCTCTCTTGGTAGCTGGTTCAGCGGCATTGGCTGTTATAATTGCACTTATAATGACTGCTGTAATGAGATTATTCTCTTGAGAACACGAAAATTCAAGTTTATAGGGATGATACAACAATTATTTTTGCATGGAAAAAGAATCCGACGAGAAAGAAAAGAATTATTTACCACAACCACAGAAAATTTTGAATATAAGCACAAAATCGCTTCAATTAATATTGAAGAAACGCACATAATATAAAATATATAAATTGAAGGAATGTATATTTTGTGATATGTTAGAACCGTTTTATCTCTTACCGTTTTTGATAAAATGAGTTTGATAAATTGGATTTGGAGGTACACGATGATAATAAAAATTGTTACAATTTCACTGATGGCAGTGTTCTACATCTGCTATTTTGCAAAGCTGATTAGTCAGAAAAATCAAGGCATAAAGACAGACCAATTAGGAAAAGGAAAAGAGGGATTTGTCAAATTTATAGAAGTAACTCTTAAAATCATCACATATTTGCTTCCAGTAATACAGATTATCAGTATTGTGTTTTATTCGGAAACAGCACATATTGTGACGCAATTTATAGGAGTTGTAATAACAATGTTCGGTGTACTTGCTTTTATTGTTTCTGTTACACAGATGAAGGAGAATTGGAGAGCAGGTGTGCAAAAAGAAGAAAAGACAAATTTGGTAACAACGGGCATCTATTCTATTAGCAGAAATCCTGCATTTTTGGGTTTTGATTTAATGTATATAGGAATATTGTTTTCGTTCTTTAATTGGTTCCTTTGCTTTGCCACAGGTTTTGCAGTGGTATTTTTTCATTTGCAGATAGTCAATGTAGAGGAAGATTTTTTGATAGAAGCATTCGGAAATGAGTACCTGCAATACAAATCAAAAGTATGCAGATATTTAGGAAGAAAAAGATAACTTAGCATTGAACAAGCTGTTAATTTTGAAAATTTCTTTGAAAAACTATTGACTCCTACGCAACGTAATAGTTTACGATATGTTTATCGAGAGGAGGAAATGACAATGATGACAGTGAATGAGGTAAGTAAATTAACAGGAGTGAGTATACGCACTCTGCAGTATTATGATACCATTGGTCTCTTAAAACCTATTGAATATACAGAGTCAGGTTATAGGTTGTATGACGATACATCATTGGAATAGGCGTAAATCCTGATTTTTGTAATAAACATTATGGTCAACGAATGCTCTTGATTACTTATGAGATTTCAAAAAAGTTATATCCTAACAAGCCGTTGTATCTGGAAGTTCGTACATGGAATATCAGAGCGGTAAAGTGCTATCAAA
>ENA-OQJD01000113-OQJD01000113.1-human-gut-metagenome-genome-assembly--contig:-NODE-113-length-10175-cov-2.750199_pt1 | contig 10175 bp, 14 predicted proteins | sample MGYA00242596_ERZ504762 | MGnify/ENA primary metagenome ERZ504762 (study PRJEB26092, sample SAMD00036356) | human gut metagenome | host: Homo sapiens | study: EMG produced TPA metagenomics assembly of... | reverse complement strand
GGTTCTTGTTTAGTCGGTAGTGGTAACGTAAGGTTTTTTAGTGTGTCATTGTCCAGCTCCTCAAACAGCAGATTGGAAGCCAGTATCACAAGGAGCGGCATCAAAAGCAAATAAGCACTGAGCTGGAACAGGCTGGACATCACTCCATTTACAGCATCCACATCAGTGTTTACATCTGCCAGAAAGAAAGCATAAGCCAATGGCATGAAAACAGAAAGCAGCAGAGAAATAAATACCAAGGGCTTCCGTTTTAATTTCAAAAATTCGCATTTGATTAGTTTAAGCAATTCCTTCGCCCCCTGTCACACGCTTGAAGTAATCTTCAAGACTTTCTTCACAAGTATGCGCCTCCGATACCTCCAATCCGTTTTCTACAAAGGCAGTTACAATTTTCCCCACAGGCAGATCAAGGTTGTGCAGGCGCAGATTGTGGTCGTCCTGTATGGAAAAATGGTTTTCATGGAAATTGCGTTCCAAAATTCTTGCCGCCTGTGCAGTATCAGAGAGTGTAAACCGGATATGCTTACTGCTTTTTTGCTCCAGTTCAGCAAGGCTTTCTTCTTCCAGCAATGCGCCGTGATCGATAATTCCAATATCGTCAGCCAGCAAGGAAATCTCCGAAAGAATGTGACTGGAAATCAAAATGGTTTTTCCTCTTGCGTCGCAAAGTTCCCGAATGAAGGAGCGTACTTCTGCAATACCGATAGGATCAAGACCGTTGATCGGCTCATCCAAAATCAAAAGTTCCGGATCGTGCATAACAGCAAGGGCGATGGCAAGCCGCTGCTTCATACCAAGAGAATACTGTGAAAAGAGCTTTTTATCTTTGTAGGGCAGTCCCACCAAATCCAGAGCGTCTTTGATGGCATGATTGTTTGGCACGCCCCGCAGGGTAGCAAAGATACGCAGGTTCTCTGTGCCGGTCAGATTGGGATAAAAACCGGGGGACTCAATTAGGCTGCCGATACGGGGCAACAACTTCTTTTCGTTCCCCTGCAAAGATTTCCCCCAGATTTTGACCTCCCCGGAAGTCGGCTTCGTTAATCCCAACAGCATTTTCATGGTAGTGGTTTTTCCGGCTCCGTTGCGACCCAGCAGGCCATAAATTCTCCCGCGCTTCACATGGATATTTAAGTCAGCCACACTCTTTTGTGAGCCGTATTGCTTTGTCAGATTTTTTGTTTCAATGATATAATTTGTATCCATATTCAAAACCTCCTGTTCTGTAAGGTATTCTATCATGCCAACCTTGCATTAACCTTGCCGCAACCTTGCATTAACCTTGCAATTTGAAATCCAGTAAAATGACAAAGGCTCCCGCCATAAAGACGGGAACCCGCTTAACTCTCCAAAGGAAAAAGCAACATAAATTCAGTTCCTTTTCCCGGCAAACTTTCAACTGTTATACTTCCACCCATCTTTTCTACAAGCTGATGGACAATAGAAAGACCAAGTCCGCTGCCTTTTTCAGAGCGTCCTTTGTCACACTTATAGAGCCGTTCAAAAATGTGTTTCAAATCTTCCTTCTCAATTCCCACTCCATTATCCGCCAGCAGCAGCTCCATGTTATTTTCCTTCTTTGACAGGGCAATTTTGATTTTGTCTGCATGGCTGTGAGCAATTACATTTTGAATGAGATTGTTGACGATCCTCATATAGCTGTCCATATCCAATCTTACCCGGACAGGCTGTTCGGGAATATCGATGTCATACTCAACCTGTTTATCCTACAAAAATCGGTATCCAGTCAATCAGGATATTTCTTGTCAGCTCTGCGGCCTCAACGCTCTGGATCTCCAAAGCAAACTCGTTTGAATTTAACTTGAACCAGTCAAAGAGTACATCAATATATTCTTTCAGATCATGGGCTTTCCGGCGGGCGGTTTCAATATAATCATCCCGGTCTTTTCCTGTGACCAGTCCTTTGTGTGCAGCGTCAAGATACCCAATCAGAGTAGTAAGGGGCGTTCGCACATCGTGGGAAAGGCTCGTCATAAGCTGGCGGTTGGTTTCTTCTGTCTGCCGTACAGTTGAAAGTCTGCTTTCATAGGCCACAACGATCTCATTGATTTCATAGGCAAGAGGTGCTGTCAGTTCATTTGTTGCAGATAGAATACGCCGGTTGCCATTTCCGTTTTTCACATCAACCAGCACATCGGTCATTTCTGCTATTTGTTTTTTTACACGCCGAACGAGAACGATGGAAGTCAATACAGCCACAACAGCAATCACAATGGACAAGAATACGATAATTTCCATGCTGACTACACCTCCTTATTAAACCGGTAGCCAATCCCTTTGACCGTTTGTATATACTTTGGGCTTGAAGGATTGACTTCTAATTTTTTACGAAGTCGGCTGATAATCGCCATAATGTTACTGTCATCATAGAAATATTCTTCGCCCCATACTTCCTCATAAATCTGCTGTTTGGTCAAAATTTTCCCTTGATGTTTTGCACAGTACAGGAGCAAATCAAATTCCTTTGGGGGCAGTTCAAAAGTGCCGTTTGATGTAGTAACAGAACGATTTTCAAGGTCAATCTGCAATCCGTCAAAATTTAGCTTTTGTATGGCTCCAGCTTGCTGATTAAAGCGAGTGTAGCGGCGAATAAGAGACGCAATACGGGCAATCAGTTCGTCCATATCAAACGGTTTTGTCAGATAATCGTCCGCCCCGGCCCGTAAGCCCCGTACTTTAGAAATGCTGTCATTTTTAGATGTGAACATCAAAATCGGCAGACTGTTCTCTTTGCGGATTTCTTCCAGCGTTTCAAAGCCATCCATACCAGGCATCATCACATCCAGCACCACAAGCTGATACTCCTGCTCTCTTAATTTTTGTAAGCCCTCTTTTCCGGTATTACAAAAATCAGCTTCTATGTTTTCTGCTTGTACGCTACGTTTAATCAAAGCGCACAGTTCTCTGTCATCATCTATAATCAGGATTTTATTCATGGTGCAACCCCTTCCCTTGTTTTGTCCTTCCGTCAATCGGCTTTTCTGCGTTCTTTGGGATCAGCCAAACACCAGCCATCTTTACAGCGCCGGGGATACGCCCAGCAGCGCAATAGTAATTTACTCTACGAGGTGTCACGCCCCACTTTTTCGGTCGGCCTCTTTTAGTTGTCATATAATCCATTATGCACCTCCACAGAGTACATTATAGTTCTTTGTCTCGAACAATACAAGTTTATCACCAATCGTAGCTTTATATAATCGGCATAATCGTACAGCTTGTCAGGCATAATAAGGTCATTCCATCATATAAACCGGAACGATACAATATTATTGAGGTGAACGATTATGCCGATTGATGATTTAACTGCTTTAGGGCAAAAAATGCGGGAAGCCCGAAAGAAAAAAGACCTGACACAACAGGAGCTTGCGGATCTGAGCCATGTTTCTGTAAAGCAAATCGCCAATATCGAAAAGGGGAAAATGAATCCTTCTTATTTGATTTTGAGAGCATTGGCAAAGGTCCTGCACATCTCTTTAGATACGCTTATAAATCCAGATATTTCTCTGGAAGATGAAGGTGTCAATCAGATGAAAATGCTTTATTCCAGCTGTCCGCCAGAAATGCGTGACACCCTGCTGCATCACACCCAGGAAACGGTGAAAGAACTGACAGAGTTGTCCGAGATATTTGAAATGAATTGAGCCAGTGAGTGAAATTTAACGATTCTCTCACTGGTTCTTTTCAATTTCGGAGAAAAGAGGCAAGCAATGCCTGTGTTAATACACACAGGCCCGCAGAGAAGAAAATCCCTCCGTGATTTTCCTCTCCGCTTGCTTGTTGAGGGCAACGCCCCCAAGCCCCTTTGAACACAGAATTTCATTCTGTGGCTGCGCGTTCTGCGAACGCTTTTGACCAGGACCAGCTTACCGCTGGCCGTGGTCTTTTTCTTTTTCAACATCCTGTTCTACCTCCATTTTCAGCACTCGATCTACATTTGCCTTTGCCGTTAAAAGCTCCCGCATTTCCTCACGGGAACGCCGGTACTCGGCATAGGTCTTTTTCTTTTCTTCCAGCAATTTCGCGTACTCCGTCTGCAACTCTTTGACCTTGGGAAGCTTCTTGACGCCCATCTCATCAAAGGCATTCTTAGCAGCCTGGTGGAGCAGAATTTCTTCCTCATGTTCCTCCCGGAATTTCTTAGAGTAACCCGCCTTGCGGTATGCCACATAGACCTCACGGGTCTTGGCATAATTTACGATGTGAGTACGCAGAACAGCGATCTCTGCCATGCGCTTTTCAGCCGCTTTGATCTGCGCCGAAAGATCATTGTGATGTGCCGTGGCAGCCGCAGCCTTTTCTTCCAAAACCGCATACTCCAGCAGATTGTTCTCTGACAGGTAATTCATGGTCTGCGCCATTTGTTTCAGATTAAAAACTTTAGCCCATCGAGCATAGCCCGCACCTTTTCCAGCCTGCAATTTTGCCTGAATGTCCACCAGCAGATTGACCTTGGCGGCTCTGCCTGTGCAACCATTTTCTTTTGTGGGGTATGCGTTTTCTTACCGGAAAGAACCGCCTGCAAATACTTCCAATCCATATCCTTCGCCCAGACTGTCCATGCGGGCGGCTTTCTCCCAACCAGAGAGCTTCAGTCGATACGATTTTCCGCGCTTTGAGACTTCACAACCATACTCTTGCAACAGCTTCAGCAGTTCTTCAAAGTCAGCAGGACTTTGTGATAATGCGTTGTCAATCGCCACACGAAGCAGCTCTCGGTGAGAGGGCTTTGCCTGATCGCCCAGCCATTTGTTATAGCTCTTTCCGTGAGGTTTCGGATTCTCTACAATGGACAGTCCATTCTCAATACAGATGGTGTCACTTAGCCGACGAACCGCCTTGGTGCTGCCCCAAAAGTTTCGGAACTTCCGGTCATATTCTAAGCTGACCGATGACCAGATAATGTGATTATGAATGTGCGACTTGTCTATGTGAGTGCAGACCACAAAGGCATGATTGCCTTTGGTAAATCGCTTGGCAAATTCCACACCCAGCCGGTTAGCTTCTTCCGGAGTAATCTCGCCGGGGCGGAAGGACTGGCGCACATGATAGGCAATCACATCATCTGCACCGCGCATTCGTCCGGTAGCGGCAATGTACTGCCGCTTTGCCAGAAGGAACTCTGCATCCGCAGTCCGGCTGTCACACGCATAGCCGGTAATGAGCTTGCCGTTATCTGTTTTCTGTGGATTTGCTACATAGTCGATGATGTCACTGATCGCCCGACTCTCTGTGCGGCCTTTGCCGACATGAAGCGGCATGATTCTTGTAGTTGCCATAATAGAAGGCCCTCCTCTCATAAATATTTTTGTTTTCGCTGAACTCTTTGCTTCTATCGTTGCAATAGCTTTCTCCGCTGGGGTATAATAATAAAAGATATTCTACAACCTCAAAGGAGGGATTTTATGATAGAACAGCTCATTGCCGAAGCAACGGAATGTGATTTCAAAGTTGCTCTCGAAACAAAAAAGACCAAAAAGCTAGGTTAAAAAGTGTCAGTGCCTTTTCCAATGGAATCGGCGGCACTCTGTTTTTCGGGGGTCTCTGATGACCGGAAGCCTATCGGCTTGTCTGATGTTCAAAAGGATGCTGAAGCGATCAGCCGCTTAATCAAAGAACGTATCACACCATTACCGCAGTTTATCTTAAAGCCATTGCAGGAAGATGGTAAAAATCTATTAGCTCTGGAGGTTTCTCCCGGCCGTAGCACCCCATATTATTACAAGGCAGACGGCGTGATGGAGGCATATATCCGTGTTGGAAATGAAAGCGTAATTGCCCCTGATTACATTGTGAATGAATTGATCTTAAAGGGAACCAATCAGTCCTTTGATACCCTAACAACAGACGCGGTAAAAAAAGGATTACAGCTTCACACTCCTGGAGGCAACCTATCTGGAACGAACCGGCCTCCGCTTTGAGCCATCCGATTATGTCTCCTTCGGTTTGGCTGACAAAAATGGGGTCTTGACCAATGCCGGAAAGCTCATGACCGATCAGCACACAGTTTATAACTCCCGTATGTTCTGTACCCGGTGGAATGGCTTGGAAAAAGGCTCTATCTTTGATGATGCACTGGACGATAAAGAATACGAAGGGAATCTGATTTATCTACTGAAAAGACGGCAGTGAATTTATTCGCAATAATTCCAAAGTCCGTTTTGTCAAAGAGGCACAGTATCGTGTAGACAAGCCGGATTATGCTGAACGAGCTGTGACAGAGGCTCTTGTCAATGCGCTTATCCATCGTGATTATATTGTGCTTGGCAGCGAAATCCATATTGATATGTTTGATGATCGGGTGGAAATCACATCTCCGGGCGGTATGTTTGGCGGCGGATCAATTCAGGAATATGATATTTACAGTATCCGTTCCATGCGACGAAACCCTGTGATTGCTGACCTGTTCCACCGCATGAAGTACATGGAACGCCGTGGAAGTGGCCTGCGCAAAATCGTCAGTGAAACCGAAAAGCTGCCTGGATACACAGAGGCATATAAGCCCGAATTTTCCTCAACAGCGACAGATTTCAGAGTTATTTTGAAAAATGTGAATTACCATCTTAGTCAGAAAGACTTAGTCAGTGACCAAGATTGTGACCAAGTTAGTGATCAAGATAAATCACAGGACATCCTACACGCAGTCTTGGATTTTTGTATAACAGAAAAAAGCAAACAAGAAATTTGCTCGTTTATTGGTTATCGAAATCTCACTTATTTTACAAGAAAATATTTGAATCCTCTACTGGCAAGTGGCCAGCTTAAAATGACTATTCCAGATAAGCCAAACAGTCGAAAACAAAAATATATTACAGTTCGTTCCGAATAAACAGAGAAGCAGGGCATTGGGTCTCATCTCCCATTGTCCTGCTACTTTTCATTCTAAATTATATTCACATCATTTACCCATACACCCAATCCTGGATTGCAAATTTCAAACTCTGTACCTTGCCCAGCAGCCAGATCGCAGCCAGCGGCAGCCCCATCGGGCTAATCAAAAATGCCATAACCAGCAAAATCACACCATTCTGCGGGGAATAGGTAATCAGCACAGCCACACCAAGCAGAGCAATTATCGTGCTTAGTAGACCAAGCACCAGACCGGATATGTAGATCAGCCCCGTGCAGAGCCAGACAAAAAGCGTCAACACCAAAACGACCGGTGCAGTTACGATCATCAGCAGACATTTCAAAATCTTCATTCCTGTTCCTCCTTCCAACGCTCCAGATGCCGTTTGCACAGGGCATCCGCTTCTCTCTCATCATCTTCCGTCACTTCCCGTTTTCCTTTGGTCAGTTCAATCTCCAGATAAGTCCGGTAATCATCGGCTAAGAGGTCGAACAGTTCCTTGGGAGTATGACACACCTCGCCAGAGCAATAGTGAAAATCTTGGTCAAATTCAACTCTTACACATCCATGGCGGCTGATATAAACTTCTATGGTCTCGTCTGCGGTCAGGTAATCCGTAAAAATCTCCAGCACCTTTTCAAAGGTCAGCATCTGTTTTCACTCCTTTGCTACGCTTCTTATTCTACTCATATTATCCGGTACGGACAGGCAAAAGACAAGGATACAGACAAAAAGAAAAAGCGGAGGAAGGTGCGGCGAAGAAACGCCGTTCCTCCCTCCGCAAATGGAGTATCTATCCCTGTTATGAAAGTTTGGAGAGTTGGGTAAGGATTTCCTTCACACCCTCCCACAGTTGTTCCTGCCGCTGGGATATATCCTCCAAGTCAGCATTATAAACCCGCCCGGTCTCATGCACTTTGCGGGTCAGCTGGTTCAAGTTGTTGCTGCTTCGGCGCATCAGGGAGACCAACTCCTTCAGCTCCGGCAGTTCCAGCTTGACCACATAACCATCCAGCGCCATTTTCCGCAGATAAGCGCTCAAATTCTCTGTCCCGTATTGCTGCATCTTTTGATGGATCAGTTCCAGTTCTTCTGCGGACACCCAAAACAAAACCGGCACATCCCGCTTGCGCTTTGCCATAGTTATCGCTCCGGCTCCCGTTTTTTCGGGGTCGGCAGGCTTGCGGGCAGGCGGTTCCTGCTTGAGCTTTTGCAGGACAGAACTTTTCTGCTGTTCTTGAGCGACTTTTCGGAACTGTCTGGTGAACAGGTCGGTCAAACCGGGATTGACCTGATCTACCACCAGATAGTCACTGTGGCGGGAAGCGCCGCTGTCCTCCAGCATGGGAATGGTTTTTGCCCATGCTTTATTGTCCTGAGAGATACGCCCGTCATAGTTCTTGCGCTGGATGGTGTTGGCAAGAATAAACTGTACCCGTTCCGTCCCAAACTTTTCCAGCACATCTTTGATCGCCGCTTCCGTATCCAGCCGGTTCTCTGCATAGTGGGCGCTGATAGCCTGTTCAATGGCTTCTTTGCAAGCGCTGTTTGCCTGATACGAACGGTTATATTGTGCCATCTCTCCATGCTCGGACGCATAGGCAGCAGAATGGGGATAGATCGGTGTTGTTCGCAGTTCCTCTTTAGCTCTGCACACATCGTCGGCACGGTTCTCAATACTGTCCCGGATCACATCCATATAGCCGGTCTCCAGCTTTTCAAAATAGCGGTACACATCCGCCAACGGAGAGGGAGATTCCAAAAGTGCCTGAGCCTGGGTGTCGGTCAACTCCAGTTCCTCCATTGCCATCACGATGTCCTCGCGGATGATGTACTCATAGGCATGGTTTAAGACTTCTTCCGGGGGCTGGCTTTTCAGCCAGTCCCGGAACTTGTCCTGTTCGGCAGTCATCTTTTCAAAAAGGGCCGTATTCAGATTATTGGTATTCATGTTATCGCACCTCCTCATGCTGTTTTGGTTTCTTGTCTGTACTGCGGGGCATCGCCGGGCGCTTCAGGCTGTCCAGCACCGAAGTCCGTGTGCTTTTGGCAACAACAGCCTCGGCGTGTGCCTGTCCCTTTCCGTCGATGTTGAGCAAAGTATCCAGCTCCACCAGACGGGCATTTTTGCTTCGCAGTTCTTCTTCATAAAGGAATGGCTTTCCGACTTCCTCCTTTGCGGCAGCCTGCTGCTGATAGAGGTTATCCAGCTGGGCCTTTGCCGCCTCCAGACGCTGGGGCATCAGGGCGAGGGCATTGTCGATACGGGTAAGATTTCCGCGAGGGTCTGTACCAAGGGTTGCCCGGTGGGTCATCTGTCCTTTCAGTAGGAGCGTATACTCCTGTTTCCAAGCGGAAAATTCCACGGATATGGCATAGCCCCGGTAGCTGCCGATCTGCACCGGATCGGAGGTTTTGACCTCCTTGCAGGCATCCAAAAGGGCTGCGCCGGCGTTCTCCTTATCGGTCAGCAAATCGCCGCGGATTTCCATACCAGCAAAACCGTCCTCCGGGTGCGGGTGCGCTGCCAAAACCTCCAGATCGGATTCAAAGCCCTTGATAAAGCCCTTGTGCTTTTCAATCTCCTCCGGGAAGTATTTGAGCAGCTGGTCCTCCAGACGATACTGCTTGCTCTGGTGGTCGGCTTTCATCAGCTTCAGCTTGGCAACCTCCACATCCAAATCCATGCGTTCCTTGATACGGGGGTCTCCGGCACACAGGGCCTTGATCTCGGCAAAGGAAAGCGCCGTTTCATCCACATCATCGCAGGAGCGCACCGGCGATTTAGAAGTCATGATCTGGGAAATGAATTTCTGCTTATTCTCCACTGTCTGCCAGAGGTATGCGTCAAAGGTTCCCTCGGTCACATAGCGGTACACATGAACAAGGGGGTTCTGGTTGCCCTGACGCTCGATACGCCCCTTTCTCTGGGCAAGGTCTCCGGGTCTCCACGGACAATCCAGATCATGAAGTGCCACCAGACGGTCCTGCACATTGGTGCCTGCGCCCATCTTGGCGGTGCTGCCTAAGAGGACACGAACCTGACCGGTACGGACTTTAGAGAACAGCTCCTTTTTCCGCACTTCGGTATTGGCTTCATGGATAAAAGCGATCTGGTCGGCAGGCATCCCCTGGGCAATAAGTTTCTGACGAATATCGTCATATACCGTAAAGGCCGGCTCCTGCTCCGGCAGAGGCACAGCGCCTTCCAATGCGTGAAGCAGTGGATTATCCAGCGTTTTCGCCGCCTTGCTTGCAGGAGCTTTTGCCTGCGGTGTAGAAATGTCGCAGAACACCAGCTGGGTCA
>ENA-OQJD01000105-OQJD01000105.1-human-gut-metagenome-genome-assembly--contig:-NODE-105-length-10781-cov-7.420030_pt1 | contig 10781 bp, 12 predicted proteins | sample MGYA00242596_ERZ504762 | MGnify/ENA primary metagenome ERZ504762 (study PRJEB26092, sample SAMD00036356) | human gut metagenome | host: Homo sapiens | study: EMG produced TPA metagenomics assembly of... | reverse complement strand
CTAAAAATCGCTATCGGACTATTTCGGTATGGTTACAACTCCTCATTGGCAGGAACAAATAAAACTGGCCCGGCATACCCATGTCATGATAGAGTCAGGAGGCATTACCTGGTTGTTCAACAGTGAATTCTACCCGTTTGCAGGAGCGGTGAAGGCTATCAAAGAAGCAGCAGATTTGGTCGGTATGGACAAACTGATGTGGGGATCGGATTACCCGCGGACCATTACGGCCATTACTTACAAGATGTCTTACGATTTCATCCTTAAAACGACTGAAATGACACAAGAAGAGAAAGCACTTTTTTTAGGTAAAAACGCCGAAAGATTTTATGGTTTCAAAAATCTCATATCTCTTCCTTACATTAAAAACATGTCAGAATAATCAACTGACACTTATTAATCCATACCATGAAAAATAAGACCTATTATGTACCATTGATGCTCATATTCTGCCTGTTTTTCCTATGGGCTATCAGCAGCAATCTACTACCTACTATGATAAGACAGCTGATGAAAACCTGTGAGTTAAACGCTTTCGAAGCATCATTCACTAGAACAAGCCTACTGGCTTGCCTATTTCATCTGTCCCATTCCCATCGCTATGTTCATGAAAAAAATACAGCTACAAATCGGGAATTATTTTCGGGTTATTACTGGCAGCATGTGGTGGGTTACTGTTCTTCCCCGCTGCTATGCTGAAAGAATATTGGGCATATCTATGTATATTCTTCATCATTGCCACTGGAATGTGTTTTTTTAGAAACAGCAGCCAATCCTTATGTAACCGCTTTGGGAGATCCAGAAAGTGCGCCCCGTCGATTGAATCTAGCACAATCATTCAATGGGCTGGGAGCTTTTATAGCCGCCATGTTTCTCAGCAAACTGATTCTGAGTGGCAACCACTATACCCGCAACACCCTGCCCGCTTCTTTTCCCGGTGGCTGGGAAGGTTACATTCAAACAGAAACAGACGCCATGCAACTTCCTTATCTGCTGCTAGCTATGTTACTCATTGTTATTGCCATCATCTTTATCTTCTCCAAAATTACCTAAAATCAAAGAAGGAAATACGATGGAAGGAGTAGAATATAAAGGAGAAAAATTAATTGATTTCGGAGTCTTAAAACGTTCTCACCTTCGTTGGGGAGTCATTGCACAATTCTTCTACAATGGTGGTCAGACAGCCATTAACAGTTTATTTCTAGTCTACTGTTGTACCTATGCAGAACTACCTGAAAATACAGCCACCACCTTTTTCGGTCTTTATATGCTGGCTTTTTTGGCAGGAAGATGGACAGGCACACTACTCATGGTAAAATTCCGTCCACAAGACATGCTCTTGGTATATGCGCTGATTAATGTCTTGCTATGTATTGTTGTGGTTTGTTTTGGCGGTTGGACAGGTCTTTATGCCATGCTGGGCATTTCTTTTTTCATGTCTATCATGTATCCCACTCAGTTCTCGCTTGCTTTGACTAATTTAGGCAGCAACACAAAAAGCGGCTCGGCATTTCTAGTTATGGCCATCGTTGGAAATGCTTGCTTGCCCCAACTCACTGCTTATGTGATGCATCTGAACGAACACTATTTATTATATAGCTTATGCTATTCCTATGATTTGTTTCCTGTTTTGTGCCTACTATGGTTGGAAAGGATACAAAGTAATTGATTAAAAAACTTATAAAAATAAACAGAAGATGAAAGCAATTCAAATTACTGCTCCTTCCGAGATGAAGGTAGTAGACATTGAGAAACCCGCTCTTAAACCGGGAGAAGTTCTTGTAAAAATTAAATATGTAGGCTTTTGCGGCTCGGACCTGAATACATTTTTAGGACGTAATCCAATGGTAAAACTACCTGTCATTCCGGGACACGAAGTAGGAGCTATTATTGAAGCCATAGGCAAGGATGTACCAGAATCATTAAAACCGGGTATGAGCGTCACAGTCAATCCTTATACCAATTGCGGAAAATGTGCTTCATGCCGTAACGGCAGAGTAAATGCCTGCGAACATAACGAAACCCTGGGAGTACAGCGTAATGGTGCCATGTGTGAATATATCGCACTGCCTTGGAACAAAATAATCCCGGCAAGCCATATTTCTCCTCGTGATTGTGCACTAATCGAACCAATGAGTGTAGGTTTCCATGCAGTTTCACGAGCGCAAGTTACAGACATCGATACAGTTATGATTATTGGCTGCGGAATGATCGGTATGGGTGCTATTGTACGTTCAACTCTTCGTGGAGCTACCGTTATTGCCGTAGATTTGGACGATGAAAAATTGGAACTAGCCAAACGGGTAGGCGCTCACCACACCATCAACTCCATGACAGAGAATGTACACGAACGCTTGACAAAGATTACAGAAGGATTTGGTCCTGATGTGGTCATCGAAGCTGTCGGCAGCCCTGCAACCTATGTCATGGCAGTCAATGAAGTTGGATTTACCGGAAGGGTCGTATGCATAGGTTATGCAAAATCAGAGGTGTCTTTTCAGACTAAATATTTTGTACAGAAAGAGCTTGATATCCGAGGTTCTCGTAATGCACTACCCGCAGATTTCAGGGCAGTTATCCGCTATATGGAGCAAGGTACTTGTCCAAAGGATGAATTAATCAGCAAAGTAGCCAAACCCGAAACCGCACTACAAGCTATGGAAGAGTGGGCGAAAGCCCCCGGAAAAGTATTCCGTATATTAGTTGAATTTGACTAATAACCAGCACCCAGATACAAAGAATGTGCTCAAAGTGAATTAAATAATCATATTCTACTTTCAGCACATTCTTTCGTTGGTTAAACCCTACTTGATTGGATAATATCAATTAATATCGGACGAAGTCCGCTAACGAAACATTCCACAGCTATTACCATCAAAATAAGTCCCATCAAACGCATCATTACATTATTTCCAGTTTCGCCAAGAATAGAAACCAACCGGGTAGACGCCCGCAATATAAGATAAGTGATAAAATAAATCAATGCAATCATTCCTATCAATATCCCTTTTATAGTCCATGTATTGGTATCGTTCATCAACATAATTCCATTGGCAATGGAACCCGGTCCGCAAAGCATGGGAATGGAAAGCGGAGTGATGGAATGTCATTGGCGTATGTTTTGATTTCTTTGTTTTTCAGTTTCGTATTGGTAAAACGTGCCTGCAACATATCATAACCAATCTTTAGAATAATGAAACTGGCAGCAATTCGGAAATTATTGGTAGATATACTGAAAAATTTAAATAAGAATTGACCTGAGAAAGTAAAAGCCAAAAGAGTGATGAAAGAGATGTTGCCCGTTTCACGATATGGCATCGTTCGTCATCTCCCATCCCTTTAGTCATAGTCAAAAACACAGGCATTGTTCCCAGGAAATTGGTTAAGGTGAAAAAAGAGGTAAAGCATAGTAATGCAAATGGTAATAATGTATCCATTGACGTATTATTTTTAGGTTATGGGCAAAAGTAATCCATAATTGGGAGATGAGCAATAGTAGAGGTCATATTTCACACGTGGATACAAAAAAAGCCTCCGGAACTTCTTCAAGTCCGGAGGCTTCAATCAAAAACGGCAGCTACCTACTCTCCCACTGTGACGCAGTACCATCGGCGTGACAAGGCTTAACTTCTCTGTTCGGAATGGGAAGAGGTGGAACCCTTGTGCTATAGCCACCTGAATAAGGGCGACATATCGACAAGCCATCAGCGTTATCTTATCCTGTAGTAATAACCGAACGTATACACCATCCCAAATATAAGGAAAGTGGACGGGCAATTAGTAATGCTCGGCTTTGATGTCTCCATCTTTACACCTGCATCCTATCAACGTCGTAGTCTACAACGACCCTCAGAAATCTAATCTTGTGGCCGGCTTCGTACTTAGATGCTTTCAGCACTTATCCGATCCAGACTTAGATACCCGGCAATGCACCTGGCGGCACAACCGGTAAACCAGAGGTCTGTCCAACACGGTCCTCTCGTACTAGTGTCAGAGCCACGCAAATTTCATACGCCCACGATAGATAGAGACCGAACTGTCTCACGACGTTCTGAACCCAGCTCGCGTGCCACTTTAATGGGCGAACAGCCCAACCCTTGGGACCTTCTCCAGCCCCAGGATGTGACGAGCCGACATCGAGGTGCCAAACCACTCCGTCGATATGAGCTCTTGGGAGGGATCAGCCTGTTATCCCCGGAGTACCTTTTATCCTTTGAGCGATGTCCCTTCCATACGGAAACACCGGATCACTATGCTCTAGTTTCCTACCTGATCGACTTGTCAGTCTCCCAGTCAAGCGCCCTTATGCCATTACACTCTAACGGCGGTTACCAATCGCCGTGAGGGCACCTTTAGAAGCCTCCGTTACGCTTTTGGAGGCGACCACCCCAGTCAAACTACCCACCAATCAGTGTCCCCATATACACGGGTTAGAATCCAAACAAATGAAGGGTCGTATTTCAACAGCGGCTCCAAGGATACTGGCGTACCCCCTTCAAAGCCTCCGACCTATCCTACACATCACGTGCCCAGATTCAATGATAAGCTATAGTAAAGGTTCACGGGGTCTTTTCGTCCCATCGCGGGTAATCGGCATCTTCACCGATACTACAATTTCACTGAGCTCACGGTTGAGACAGCGTCCAGATCATTACACCATTCGTGCAGGTCGGAACTTACCCGACAAGGAATTTCGCTACCTTAGGACCGTTATAGTTACGGCCGCCGTTTACTGGGGCTTCAATTCAACGCTTCTCTCAACGATGACGTCTCCTCTTAACCTTCCAGCACCGGGCAGGTGTCAGGCTGTATACAGGATCTTTCGATTTAGCACAGCCCTGTGTTTTTGTTAAACAGTTGCCTGGACCTATTCTCTGCGCCCTCCCGTCACCGGGTAGGGACCCTTTATCCCGAAGTTACAGGGTCAGTTTGCCTAGTTCCTTAACCGTGAATCACTCAAGCGCCTTAGAATATTCATCCCGACTACGTGTGTCCGTTTACGGTACGGGTACCTACAGGATTTTGTTTAGCGGATTTTCTTGGCAGCATGATTACATGCACTATTGCCTTGTCCCGAGGGACGCGGCATACTATCAGGTTCGATTCTCATGGTGGATTTGCCTGCCAAGATCAACATCTACACCCTTCAACCATCTATTCCGTCAGATGGCGGCATTGTCACTACTGCGTCTCCACATCACTCCTGGAGGTAGTAACGGAATATTAACCGTTTCTGCCATCGGCATCGCCCTTCGGCTGAGCCTTAGGACCCGACTTACCCTGATCCGATTAGCGTTGATCAGGAAACCTTAGTCTTTCGGCGAGGGGGTTTCCCGCCCCCTTTATCGTTACTTATACCTACATTTGCTTTTCCAGACGCTCCAGAATACCTCGCGGTACGCCTTCGACGCTGACTGGAATGCTCCCCTACCGATCATTTCAATGATCCCACTGCTTCGGTAGACAACTTAATACCCGATTATTATCCACGCCAGACTCCTCGACTAGTGAGCTGTTACGCACTCTTTAAATGAATGGCTGCTTCCAAGCCAACATCCTAGCTGTCTTAGCAGTCAGACTTCGTTAGTTTAACTTAGCTGTCATTTCGGGACCTTAGCAGGTGGTCCGGATTCTTCTCCTCTCGGGCACGGACCTTAGCACCCATGCCCTCACTCCTGAGGTAAAACTGATGCGCATTCGGAGTTTGTCAAGACTTGATAGGCGGTGAAGCCCTCGCATCTTATCAGTCGCTCTACCTCACATCAGTAACCCGCAAGGCTGCACCTAAATGCATTTCGGGGAGTACGAGCTATCTCCAAGTTTGATTAGCCTTTCACCCCTACCCTCAGCTCATCCAGAAGCTTTTCAACGCTTATTGGTGCGGTCCTCCAGCTGGTGTTACCCAGCCTTCAACCTGGCCAAGGGTAGATCACTTGGTTTCGCGTCTGCCACTGCCGACTATACGCCCTCTTCAGACTCGCTTTCGCTTCGGATACGTGTGTCGTCACACTTAACCTTGCCGGCAAAGGCAACTCGTAGGTTCATTATGCAAAAGGCACGCCGTCACTGCTTTAAGCAGCTCCGACCGCTTGTAGGCGCACGGTTTCAGGAACTATTTCACTCTTCTGTTCGAAGTGCTTTTCACCTTTCCCTCACGGTACTGGTTCGCTATCGGTCTCTCGGGAGTATTTAGCCTTACCGGATGGTCCCGGCAGATTCACGCAGAATTCCTCGTGCTCCGCGCTACTCAGGATACTACTATGCTTCGACAACATACGAATACGCAACTGTCATGCTCTATGGTCTTTCTTTCCAGAAAGTTCTTCTCCGATGTCTTCATGCAACGACGTAGTCCTACAACCCCGATCATGCCGTAACATGAACGGTTTGGGCTATTCCCCGTTCGCTCGCCACTACTGGGGGAATCATTGTTATTTTCTTTTCCTGCAGGTACTAAGATGTTTCAGTTCCCTGCGTTAGCTCCTGAAATGATCAGGTGGCGTGTCTTCAACACGCCGGGTTGTCCCATTCGGAAATCCCCGGATCAAAGGTTATTTGCACCTCCCCGGAGCTTATCGCAGCTTATCACGTCCTTCATCGCCTCCGAGAGCCAAGGCATCCGCCATGCGCCCTTGTTTACTTTCCTTATTCATTCGCCCACACTTGCGTGTCAGCGGGATGATATATACTTTCAGCTCTTTACTACTAAAATTACTGTTTGCTTGTACAATATGTCATAGATCGGTCATCTTCGTATCTTACGTTTCTGATGGAGTGGAGAATAACGGATTCGAACCGTTGACCCTCTGCGTGCAAGGCAGATGCTCTAGCCAGCTGAGCTAATCCCCCGAATCTCAAGATTCGTAGTCCCAGGCAGAGTTGAACTGCCGACCTCTACATTATCAGTGTAGCGCTCTAACCAACTGAGCTATAGGACTAAGTTCAACCTAGTCTGTTTCATTAGACCCGGCTTCTTACTTTCTCTCTTCCGTCTTAATACGGAATCATATCTTGAATAAACAACAACAGCAGTACAAAAACAAAAACCTTTACTTTGGATCCTCTCCAGAAAGGAGGTGTTCCAGCCGCACCTTCCGGTACGGCTACCTTGTTACGACTTAGCCCCAGTCACCAGTTTTACCCTAGGGCGATCCTCGCGGTTACGCACTTCAGGTACCCCCGGCTCCCATGGCTTGACGGGCGGTGTGTACAAGGCCCGGGAACGTATTCACCGCGCCGTGGCTGATGCGCGATTACTAGCGAATCCAGCTTCGTGGAGTCGGGTTGCAGACTCCAGTCCGAACTGAGAGGGGTTTTAGGGATTGGCATCCACTCGCGTGGTAGCGGCCCTCTGTACCCCCCATTGTAACACGTGTGTAGCCCCGGACGTAAGGGCCGTGCTGATTTGACGTCATCCCCACCTTCCTCACATCTTACGATGGCAGTCTTGTCAGAGTCCTCAGCATCACCTGTTAGTAACTGACAACAAGGGTTGCGCTCGTTATGGCACTTAAGCCGACACCTCACGGCACGAGCTGACGACAACCATGCAGCACCTTCACACTCGCTATTGCTAGCTGAACCGTTTCCGGATCATTCGAGTGCAATTTAAGCCCGGGTAAGGTTCCTCGCGTATCATCGAATTAAACCACATGTTCCTCCGCTTGTGCGGGCCCCCGTCAATTCCTTTGAGTTTCACCGTTGCCGGCGTACTCCCCAGGTGGAATACTTAACGCTTTCGCTTGGCCGCTTGCCGTATATCGCAAACAGCGAGTATTCATCGTTTACCGTGTGGACTACCAGGGTATCTAATCCTGTTTGATACCCACACTTTCGAGCCTCAATGTCAGTTGCAGCTTAGCAGGCTGCCTTCGCAATCGGAGTTCTTCGTGATATCTAAGCATTTCACCGCTACACCACGAATTCCGCCTGCCTCAACTGCACTCAAGACATCCAGTATCAACTGCAATTTTACGGTTGAGCCGCAAACTTTCACAACTGACTTAAACATCCATCTACGCTCCCTTTAAACCCAATAAATCCGGATAACGCTCGGATCCTCCGTATTACCGCGGCTGCTGGCACGGAGTTAGCCGATCCTTATTCATAAAGTACATGCAAACGGGTATGCATACCCGACTTTATTCCTTTATAAAAGAAGTTTACAACCCATAGGGCAGTCATCCTTCACGCTACTTGGCTGGTTCAGGCCATCGCCCATTGACCAATATTCCTCACTGCTGCCTCCCGTAGGAGTTTGGACCGTGTCTCAGTTCCAATGTGGGGGACCTTCCTCTCAGAACCCCTATCCATCGTTGACTAGGTGGGCCGTTACCCCGCCTACTATCTAATGGAACGCATCCCCATCGTCTACCGGAAAATACCTTTAATCATGCGGACATGTGAACTCATGATCCCATCCTGGATTAATCTTCCTTTCAGAAGGCTGGCCAAGAGTAGACGGCAGGTTGGATACGTGTTACTCACCCGTGCGCCGGTCGCCATCAGCCTTAGCAAGCTAAGACCATGCTGCCCCTCGACTTGCATGTGTTAAGCCTGTAGCTAGCGTTCATCCTGAGCCAGGATCAAACTCTTCATTGTAAAAATATTCTTTCAACACTTAAGTTGACTTTGCGCTCAAGGACTCCAAATCTATCAATACAATAAAAATATTGACGGTTCTTGTTTTTCCGTACACCATATTATATATACGGTGCACCGGCTTGTACTACTTGTTTGTTTATCTTAAATCTTTCAAAGAACTCTTATTCTTGTTTGCCATCGTTTCCAAAAGCGGATGCAAAGGTAAGAGATTTTATCGTAACCACCAAATGTTTTCGAAAGTTTTTTGAAAAAGTTTTTTTTCGAAACTTCCATAAAAGGCGGACCATCCATCCTCCCGAGGTCTTATCCGTTCTCGCTCCCTTAGCCCCGCTAAGGTAAGATACCAGGTGCAGATCACTATCAAGGAAATCTCCCACGTTTGTTTCACCAAGTCAGTAACACTGTCTGAAGTGCCGCATCTCTCTCGATTGCGGGTGCAAAAGTAGACCTTTTAACGCTAACAGGCAAACTTTCACAAGACAAATTATCCGGATTCCCTGAAACTTTTTTGTAATACGCTGAATCACAGATGTGTTACAAAGAAGGTTTTTATAACGGAGGACAAGGGAGGAAAAAGACAGACACATTATAATATTCGCACGCGCGTAAACAAAAACGGAAAAAGAAAAAAACGGAAGGGAAGGCGCGAGTCCGGAGGGGCAACCAAACACCGTAAGCCAGGACAGGGAAGGGAAGACAGCTACGGAAAACACAGGACGATGTACGCAGCACACACACAACTGAGTTAGCAAAAACAGATGCCAATGCTACCACTCTTGAAAAACTTTAGGAAGGAAAAAGCAGCATAGACACATCCGGTATTCACCCCGCACTAAAAGAAACACACTTCGTGGTAGCATGTGATGTAACCAACCCTTTCTACGGTCCTGACGGAGCGGCATATATCTTTGCACAACAAAAAGGAACCGATCCTAAAAATGGTGCAAAGGCTGGATGAAGGCATGCAATCATTAGCCGAAGTTATAAAGAAAACGACAGGAAAAGATATCACGAACTACCCCGGTGCAGGTGCAGCCAGAGGCATGGGTGGCGGACTGCTGGCTTTTTTAACGCAGAGCTAAAACCGGGAACAGAATTATTATTGAAAGCCATCGACTTCTCCGAGAAAATAAAAGGAGCAGACCTCATTATTACGGGCGAGGGAAAAGCAGACCGGCAGACAGCTATGGGAAAAGTTCCATACAGGATACTAAAGGAAGCACAAAAAGAACATATCCCCGTTATTGTACTGGCAGGCAGTATAGAAAACCTGCCGGAATTAAACAAAGCGGGATTCAAAGGTATATTCTCTATAGCCCCCGGCCCCATCACCCTGGAGAAGGCAATGGAACCGGAGTTTGCTAAAGAAAATATCACCCGGCTGGTTTCCCAACTCTATTCAGTTATAACTAGCTTCGGCTAATTTGCAAGCCTTTGTCGGACAAAGCCATATCAACGAAACGGGCACAACTGTTGGGTGGGTTCTGAGCAAGAATACTTCGAATACGTATAGCAGCCTCAGGATCTTTAGCCACCATATAAAGATAGCCTCCTCCCCCCGCACCTGGCAATTTATATCCCAGGCAATAATCATCAATCCGGCGAATGATAGCCTCAACTGCTTCGGGATTAGTGCCGGGATCCAACGCTTGGTTCAGCTTCCAGCTTTTACCAACCAAACGCCCCATTTCATCGAAATTCCCACGCTGAATGGCTTCGTACAAGTCAAGAGCATGCCCCCTTCATACCGCCAAGTATAGACAAATGCTCTGTGGAGTTGAGGAACATGCTACGCACGATTTCAGCTAAAATTCCTTTGGCTGTACGGGTAATTCCCGTGTAATAAAGCAAATGGCACTTCTGATATTCGCCACCTGTAAACAAATAATCGGGCAACCAGCGCACTAATGGACTCTGATCCATACCTGCATGGGTCTGCAATAATTTCACACCACGAAGCACACCTCCGTATTGATCTTGCCACCCCCCGCCGGTAGTCAGCAACTGTTCCAGAATAAGCGTACGGTTACATATCTCGTTCTTATCCCAGTTCAGCCCGCAAAAATCAGAGATTGCCCCCACGCACAGTCGATGCAAGAATAGAACTTGTACCCAGACCGGAGCCCGCAGGAATCGCAGAAAGCAGAGTAATTTCCATTCCGGAACCAAACGACCTT
>ENA-OQJD01000104-OQJD01000104.1-human-gut-metagenome-genome-assembly--contig:-NODE-104-length-10830-cov-2.741101_pt1 | contig 10830 bp, 8 predicted proteins | sample MGYA00242596_ERZ504762 | MGnify/ENA primary metagenome ERZ504762 (study PRJEB26092, sample SAMD00036356) | human gut metagenome | host: Homo sapiens | study: EMG produced TPA metagenomics assembly of... | reverse complement strand
CCTGATGGGTCTGCTCGACTATTACTGAATCAACCTCGGCAGCTGTCATAAGCCCTGAGTGGATGGCAAGAGTACCGAGCTTTGCGTGCTTTTGTGCTTTTTCTTTTAGAGCGTACAAAAAGCTGCTCATTAGTGATATACCCCTTTGATAGGAGAAAATTGACCAAAAAATTGAGTATACATATTAATTTCCTCCTATGTGCTTCTTAATCAGACTTATGACCTGATCCTTGTCGATTGGTTTCTGAATGAAGTCACATGCTCCGGCAGCAAGAGCCTTTTTAAGCTCGGACTGTGTGCCGACAGATGATGCAACGAAGATGGTAGCACTGCTGTCATACTCCATAATTTCTGAGATAGCGGCATTTCCGTCCTTTACTGGCATTACAATGTCTATAAATGTGAGATTTGGCTTATGCTCCTTGTACATATCAATGGCGAGCTGTCCGTTTGCCGCCTCAATGATAGTCGGTGAACCAATGGAATTGATTATGTCCTTCATCTGTTTTCTTGCGAGAATCGAATCATCGCATATAAGTATTTTTAAATCGTCAAGTTGCATTTTAAAAACTCCTTCCCCTTGAAAATATAAATATATTTTACTACATTAATAATAGAAATTCAAGAAATAGTTGGGACTTATTTACCATTTATTTTTCCTTACATGAGGTTATACTAATTTTGGTGATTTTACATATTTTTGTATATATAAGATCCGTGATAACTATTTAGGAATAATAAATAAAAATACAGGAGAAAGAAGCATGAACTATTTTATTTATAATAGATGCGGTCACACTGATACTGGGAATTTACATAATATTTGTGTCACTGCGAATGAAGAAAAGCGGCAAAATTGAAAGTACCTTTGTGGCTGAGGATGAGATGAAAAAGATAAAGGATACGGCCGGATATATAGCTTATATTTATCCAAAGTCACTTGTATTCGGCATTGTGATTTTTGTTATCAGTATAGTTGCGATAGTTTCGGATTGCCTCAAAAAGATACCGTACTGGTCATATGTGGAGATGATTATATTCGTCGCAGTAATTATCTGGTTTTCAAATATGTTACGAAATGCCAGAGAAAAATTTGTTAAATTCTAACATGAATTTTGCATTGCAACATGAGACATAATAAAGTATAATGAATTTACAAAGATACCTGAGATGTTCGACAACCCTGTGTATTTAGAACCTACATTTACTTTAAACGGGATTCCTATATGAGCTGTTGGATGTCAGGCCGTCATTATGCAGCGGAAGGCAGAAGGCAGACTGCGGTTACCCACCTAGCAAGAGCGCTAGGAGTCTAAATTACAGGACCGGCATTTTGGGTTCTTACAAAAGAATAATAATGTACAAAAGAACTCCGGACGCACAAAAGATTTATGAGATACAAAAGATTTTTAAAGCACAAAGGATTCTTAAGTACAGATGATAAAGGGAGCTGTTTTTGCAGCTCCCATTTTTTGAGCAGTAACCACTATTTGGGTGTTAAGGAGAACAGAAATTTGGCAAATAGAAGACGAAGACGGCAAAAGCCGAATCAGATGGTCTGGATAATGCTTGCGATAACCATGGTATGCGTGGTTATTGTTTTTGCAATTGTTATGGCGCAAAAGGAAAAGGGGGCACTTGTAAAACAGGCGAAGGCAGTGACGAAGGATATGGTGTATGAGAATGCATATATTGTGTCAAATGACGATGGAAGGCTGATTTTCATATGTGATGGAGATCTATACAGGGCAAAGGGTACCATGGAAGAGAACTTTACAGGTGTCTGTGATATTGAAATCAGTGGCTCTAAGGTCAAAAAGATACAGATAAAGCCGGATGATATATCAGGTGTGATGCTGTCGTACGGAGACGGTACCATGCAGATTGCAGGGCAGGGTGACATTCCAATGCAGTCAGACAAGCTGCCGGTGTATGATGAGACAGGAGTAGCGCCTAAGGAAATTGCGGTTTCTGACCTGATAATTGGAAGTGAAACACTTTCCTACATACTTGATTCCGGCAGGATATGTGCCATCGTCAGAAGACAGGCACCAGACCTTACATACATAAGGGTGCTTATAAAAAACGATGGAAAGGATGCATTTCCAACAATTGCGGCAGCTGCCGCAGCTAACCTTTATGTGGATGATGCTGACTGTGGAAGCAATGCTATTGACGATGTGGGTGCATATATGGCAAATGCGCAAAAAAACCGGATAAAGGTGAGCTCAGCGGACAATTATGTCAGCATAAACGGTAAGAGCTATCCGGGCTCATTTGAGTTTATCGGGACAGATGCAGGAATTGTGGCGGTGAATACAGTCGATGTGGAGACATATGTGCGCTATGTGCTGCCGTCGGAGATGCCGTCTACATTTGATGCAGAGGCGCTTAAGGCTCAGGCTGTTTGCGCAAGAACCTTTGTATATTCACAGATGAAAAATACACAGTATGCGCTATACGGAGCAAATATTGACAATACAACGGCTTTTCAGGTCTATAACGCTTCAGAAACAAAGCAGTCGACCGATGAGGCTGTAAAAGCTACGGCAGGGCAGGTTGTCTCATGCGGAGGAAACTTAATAACATGTTATTATTTTCTACATCTGCCGGAAAAACCGAGGATATGGAGGTCTGGTCTTCGAGCACACCGGATTTCATACACAAGGTGGAGTCAGTGGATGACAATTCGCCATACTACAGATGGACATCGGAGCTTGATTTATCGGCATACAATGATCCTCAGTACGGCACAGCAACAGGTATTTCTGTCGATAAGACGTCGGATGCCGGTTATGTACTTTCGCTCACAATAAATTATGGAAACAAATCGCAGACCTTTACGGCGGAGAATGATATAAGAAAGGCGTTAGGGCATTATCAGAAAAAAGTTACATTAAACGATGGCTCTGTGAGGGAGAATATGTCGATGATACCAAGCGCCTGCTTTAGTGTGAGTGCCGGTGCAAATGGTCACTATACACTGTCCGGCGGAGGCTTCGGCCATGGAATAGGCTTCAGCCAGTATGGGGCAGACAAGCTGGCAAAGGCAGGAAGCAGCTATAAGGATATAATCGGATATTATTATAAGGATGTGACAGTGGTGGATATAAGCAGTGTACGTAGTGAGCAGTGATATGTCTACAAAAAATTGATAGCATGGATAGTAGAAATGTGGTAATATCGAAGTGCTTAGATACATGACTATGTGTGTGATAGTAAGATACATTGTAATTATTTCGTAAGAAAACAAGAGGATTTGACAATGAATTTACCGATAGAGTTTGAAAAAAAGATGAAGGCCTTTCTGGGTGATGAGTGGGATGATTTCTTATACAGCTATGACAATAACAGATTTCAGGCACTCAGATTCAATACCTTAAAGGTGCAAAGCCATGAAGAAATAATGCGGATATTGAAGGTACTTGGAATTTCATCAGATAAAAAGGTTTCGTGGGCAAATGAGGCATATTACTTTGATGAGAATGTGCGTCCGGGAAAGCATCCGTATCATGAGATGGGGCTTTACTACATACAGGAGCCAAGTGCCATGTCGGCGGCTGCACTTTTAGCTCCAAAGCCGGGTATGAGAGTGCTTGACCTGTGTGCGGCACCCGGTGGAAAGAGCACACAGCTTGCCACATATTTAGGAGACAGCGGACTTTTGGTATCAAATGAGATTAACACACAAAGAAGCCGGATTTTGTCGCAGAATATAGAGCGTATGGGAATCAAAAATGCGATTGTGACAAATGAGGACAGCTTTGTGCTTGCTTCACATTTCCCGGGCTTTTTTAATGCTATACAGGTGGATGCACCTTGCTCAGGAGAGGGAATGTTTCGAAAGCTGCCTGAGGCAATAGAGCAGTGGAGCGTGGAAAATGTGGCAATCTGTGCGGCAAGGCAGAAGAAAATACTGGATAATGCTGCTGTGATGCTTAAGCCGGGAGGTACGATAGTGTACAGCACCTGCACCTTCTCGAAGGAAGAAAATGAGGATGTAATTGAGTATTTTTTGGAGAGACATCCTGATTTTACACTTGAAGAAATGGAGCGCTTCTGGCCGCATAAGGTGGACGGAGAGGGACATTTTGTGGCAAAGCTTGTGAGAAGAGGCTGTGTGGACACAGACCTTAAAGCTGACAGGAAAACCAAAAAGAACAAAAATAGTAAGAACAGGAAAAATGAAACAAAGCCGGCTCTCACAAAAGAAAATATGAAGCTTCTCTCAGAGTTTCTTGATGAGACCATATCAGAGGATATGGCAGCATGGATAAAAAACTCAAGGCTTGTCATGTTTGGGGAGCAGCTCTACAGGCTGCCTGATATGGAAGTTGATATTAAAGGGCTTAAGGTGCAGCGAGCAGGGCTTCATATAGGAGAGTTTAAAAAACAGCGCTTTGAGCCGTCGCATTCGCTGGCACTTGCACTTAAGCTAAATGATGCTAAAAACGTAGTAAAGCTTACATGTGACAATCCGCAGACTATCGGCTTTTTCAATGGTCAGTCAGTTATGTTATCTGATGAGCAGGCGGCTGAATGCAAAAAGGGCTGGGCACTTGTATGTGTGGACGGATACACGGCCGGCTGGGGCAAGGTGAATGGCGCACAGGTTAAAAACCATTATCCTAAGGGGCTTAGAAATAAAATATAAATCAAATATAAAATTTTCTACTTGCAAAATATAGAGATTGTGCTAAAATGACTTATGTGTTATTAAGACATAAGTATTTGCGATATATATGTCGCAGCTATATATAATAAAAGCAATGAAGGTGCATAGTAGATTATAGTACTTTGACCAGAGAGAGATTGTCATCGGCTGAAAGCAGTCTTACAAAAAGGCTATTGATTGAAGTTCACACTGAAGCTGCATGGATGAAGCACAGTAGTTCATGACGTGTTATGTACGTTACACATATCAATGAGAGTCCATTGCATATTTCTTCAATGGAAATCAGGGTGGTATCGCGGAATTTTCGTCCCTGCATGGTTTAATAGCCATGCAGGGGCGTTTTTTATAGCATAAACGGCGAATTCAAGCTTGAAGTTACGAGTTTATGCAAATTAAGAAAAATATTATGAGGTGAAATTCGATGAGAGACAAAATTCAACAGATCAGAGAAAAAGCACTTGCTGAAATTGATAAGGCTGACGGTCTTGAAAAATTAAATGATGTGCGTGCTGCAATTCTTGGAAAGAAGGGTGAGCTCACAGCAGTCTTAAAGGGCATGAAGGATGTTGCTCCTGATGAGAGACCAAAGGTAGGTCAGTGGGTCAATGAGACACGTGAGGCAGTTGAGAAGCTTTTTGATGAGAAGGTTAAGAAATTTGAGGCAGAGGCACTTAAGCGCAAGTATGAGAGCGAGAAAATAGATGTCACTATGCCTGCAAAGAGAAGCAAAAAGGGTAATCTTCATCCTGTAACACAGGTAAAGGACCAGCTCTCGGAGATTTTCACATCTATGGGCTTTGAGGTTTACGAGGGAACTGAAATCGAGAATGATTACTATAATTTCACAGCTTTAAATACTCCAAAGGATCATCCGGCCCGTGATATGCAGGATACGTTCTACTTATCACCTGAGTTCTTACTTCGTACACAGACCTCAGCAGGACAGATTCACGTTATGGAAGCAAAGAAGCCACCTATCAAGGTTGTTTCACCGGGTAAGGTTTTCCGTTCGGATGATGATGCGACACATTCTCCTATGTTCACACAGATGGAGGGTCTTGTGGTAGATAAGGGCATCACACTCTGCGATTTAAAGGGTATGCTTGACCAGCTTGTAAAGAGGATGTTCGGAAAGAATGTCACAACTCGTCTTCGTCCTTCATACTTCCCATTTACAGAGCCGTCTGTAGAGGTTGATGTAAGCTGCTTCCAGTGCCATGGCAAGGGCTGCTCTTTATGCAAGGGCACAGGCTGGATTGAGGTGCTTGGTGCAGGCGTAGTAAATAAAAAGGTGCTTGAGGGCTGTGGCATAGACACAAATGAGTACAGTGGTTTTGCATTTGGTATCGGTCTTGAGCGTATTGCAATGCTCAAATACGGAATTAACAACATCAAGCTTTTATTCGAGTCAGACCTTAGGGTATTAGACCAGATTGATGACAACTAGATTCATTTTTCTTGAATATATAACAGGAGGCAAAAATTATGTTAACACCACTTAGCTGGTTAAAAGATTATGTAGATATAGATGTAACACCAAAGGAGTTAGAGGAAAAATTATTCTCATGTGGTTTCGAGGTTGAGGAATCATATGAGGTGGGAAAGGATATCTCAAACGTAGTAGTCGGCCTTGTAGAAAAATGTGAGCCGATTCCTGAGACACACCTGAGCCTGTGTCAGGTAAATGCCGGAGCACATGGCACATTCCAGATCTGCTGTGGAGCGGACAATGTAAAGGCAGGGGGCAAATATCCTCTTGCACTTATCGGCGCAACAGTATATGCCACAGCAAAGGATCACGTTACAATAGAGGGCGTGATGGAGATAAAGCAGGGCAAGCTGCGTGGATATGATTCATATGGAATGTTATGCTCAGGCGTAGAGCTTGGCTTAAATGAAGATCTCTATCCGGGGGCAGGCTACAACGGACTTTTGGTTTTACCTGAGGATGCTAAGGCGGGAGATGATGTAAAACCTATCCTCGGCCTTGATGACTGGATTTTTGATATTGCAATCACAGCAAACAGACCTGACTGCCAGTGTATATATGGCATGGCAAGAGAGGTTGCTGCTGTTTTGGGAAAAGAGCTTAAGGAGCCTGCGCTTGACTATACTGCAGATGATGTGAAGAAGGAAAACTTCAAGGTTTCGGTTCTTGCACAGGACATCTGTCCTCGCTACACAGCTCACTATGTACATGATGTAAAAATCTCCGAGTCACCTGCATGGATGAGAAAACGTCTTGCACTTGTTGGAATAGGCTCTATTTCAAATGTGGTAGACATCACTAACTTTGTTTTAAAAGAGCTCGGACAGCCAATGCATGCCTTTGATTACTCATACCTTGAGGGAGATGAGATTGTAGTAAGACGTGCAAACGATGGAGAGAAAATTGTCACACTTGATGAGAAGGAATTTGAGTTAAACAGCAATAACCTCGTTATCTGTGATGGAAAGAAGGCAGTTGCGCTCGCCGGTATCATGGGCGGCTTAAACTCTGAGATTAACGACGGAACTACAGAGGTAATGTTTGAGTCTGCAAAATTTGCAAGAGACAATATCAGAAAGAGCTCACGTGCGTTGGGGCAGTCATCTGATTCGAGTGCACTTTACTCAAAGGGTGTAAACGAGTACACAACAGCCATGGCTATGAAGAGAGCGCTTCACCTGATGGAGGAGCTTGGCTGTGGTAAGGTTTCTTCAACTCACGTTGAGGTGACTACAGGAAATTCGCTTGAGCCAAAAGAGATGAAGGTTTCTATTGCAAAGGTAAACGGTGTGCTTGGAATAGAGGTACCTACAGAGGATATTGTGAGAATACTCACAAATTTAGGCTTTGCACCGGTTGTAAGTGGTGATGAGCTGACACTCATGATTCCTGCATATCGTGAGGATATGGAGGATTATCCGGATGTTGCCGAGGAGGTTATCCGTATGTATGGCTATGACCACGTCATTCCTGCATTCATGCCTACGGCACAGGTTACACTCGGAGGACTCAACCTTAGACAGCAGACAGAGCGCAAGATAAAAGAAGGTAGCTCTGTGCAGCAGGCGCGTATGAGGGAATACATTACTCATTCTTCTCACCTGCTGATCTTGATTTGCTCAGATTCCCGGAGGATGCACCTGAAAGACATGCTATCAGGCTTATAAACCCAATCAATGTTGACCTCTCGCTTATGAGAACAACACTTGCTTCTGAGATGCTTTATGCCATAGCAAGAAACCAGAAGAAGGGTATCCTGGAGGGAAGAATCTTTGAGCTTGGAAATATCTTTATCGCAAAGGAGCTTCCGCTTACAGAGTATCCGGATGAGAGAGAGACACTTTGCGCAGGCGTATTCGGTGAGGATGAATCGTTCTTTACTATAAAGGGACTGGCTGAGACTGTAGCAGATGCGCTTGATGTGAAGTTTACATACAAGCCGGCTCAAAAGCCATTCCTTCATCCGTATCAGACCGCAGAGGTATTCTGTGACGGTCAAAAGGTCGGATATCTCGGTCAGGTAAGATATGAGATATGCGATGAGCTTGACATGAGAGTACCGGCATATGTGATGGAACTTGACTTAAGAGTACTTTCACAGTGGTATGGAAAGGATAGAGTATTTACTCCAATCTCAAAATTTGATGATGAGAAGAGAGATTTTGCCTTTGTTGTGGACAAGGATATCACATGTGAGCAGATTGAAAACGGTATCAGGGAAGCCTGTGATTATGTCTCAGATGTTACACTGTTTGATGTTTACGAGGGTGTACAGCTTCCTCCGAATAAGAAGAGCATGGCGTACAGTGTAGTATTTACACCAAAGGATGAGGAGCTTAAGACTAAGAAGGTCGAGGGCTTTGTAAAGGATATACTTGCTCATCTTAAAGAGACTGCAGGTATCACACTTCGTGGTTAGACGTTAGTATAGTGTTAGGAATAGGAAAATTATGGACGTAAAAGATTTTGATTATGATCTTCCGGAGGAGCTAATAGCACAGGATCCTCTGGAGGACCGCTCCAGCTCAAGACTCATGGTGCTTGACAAGAAGACAGGAGAAGTCAGCCATCATGTGTTCAAGGAGATTGTTAAATATTTAAGACCGGGCGACTGCCTTGTGCTCAATAATACAAAGGTCATTCCTGCACGTCTGTTTGGCGTGAAGGAAGGAACTATGGCAAAGATAGAGATACTTCTTCTAAAGCGCAGAACAAAATGACGTATGGGAGACTCTTGTAAAGACCCGGTAAAAAGGCAAAGCCGGGCACGAAAATTATATTCGGTGACGGACTTTTAACAGGTGAAGTAATAGATGTGGTTGATGATGGAAACAGGCTGATTCAGTTCAGCTATGAGGGTATTTTTGAGGAGATACTTGATAAGCTCGGACAGATGCCGCTGCCTCCGTATATAACACATCAGCTAAAGGACAAGAACCGCTACCAGACAGTATATGCAAAGTATGACGGCTCGGCCGCTGCGCCTACTGCAGGACTGCATTTTACAAAGGAACTTTTACAGCAGGTAAAGGATAAGGGAGTGGATATAGCAGAGGTGACTTTACATGTGGGGCTTGGCACGTTTAGACCGGTAAAGGTGGATAATGTGCTTGATCACCATATGCATTCTGAGTTTTACATGGTGTCACAGGAGGCTGCAGACAAGATTAATAATGCAAAGAAAAATGGCGGCAGAATAATATCTGTCGGCACTACAAGCACTCGTACCTTAGAGGCAGCATCCGATGAAAACGGCATGCTAAAAGAGTGCAGCGGATGGACGGATATCTTTATTTATCCGGGATACAGCTTTAAGGTGATTGACTGTCTGATTACAAATTTCCATCTGCCACAGTCTACACTTGTCATGCTTGTGTCAGCATTAGCAGGCAGAGAGCATGTCCTCAATGCATACAAAGAGGCTGTAGAGGAAAGATACAGGTTTTTCAGCTTTGGTGATGCGATGTTTATAACGAACGATATGCATATGGACGATGAGGCAGCTGAATAAATTTTACTTGTAAAAATCAGTCATATATACTAATATGTTGTTTGAGGGTAATTTGTTCCCTTAGTCAATAATATAATAGATGGGGTAAAGTGAATGGAAGAAAAGAGAAGACATAAAAGACTTGACATTGATGTATCGGTACAGTTAGAGCGGCTGGATGAGGACGGAGTGACAACACTTAAGTATTGTCATGTGGATGTCACAGATATTTCCAGAAGCGGTATAGGATTTAATGCAAAGGTACCTCTTGATATACATACATATTATGACACCAAGATCCAAATTTGGACCAAGGAGGTTGTGGATGCGGTTGTCGAGATTGTACGAAGAACAGACAGTGAAGAAGGAGTATATCACTATGGTGCTGTGTTTATCGGTATGACAGACACTGATGCACTCAAGATTGATATTTATCAGATTTTCAATGATTTATAAAGTAAAAAAAGTAAATCATCCACATGATATAGTAACCAGTGTACCTGGCTACAAAGAGTATCAACAAACGACGGGTCCCTTTTAATCGCTGCACTCGCAAGCGGGCGCAGTACGTTTTAAAAGGGTGTCTTTTTAGTGATGATTCGAGACATTTTATAGATGCACTGATTCGTCTTGGATTTCCGGTTTTGGTGGATGAGGATAAAAGAGAAATAACAATAACAGGCTTTGGAGGCAGGATACCAAAGAATGAAGCTGAGATAGATGTGGGAAGTGCAGGTACCGCTGCACGTTTTCTTACAGCTCTTCTTGGACTGTCAAAGGGCAGATACCATATAGTGTCCTCTGAGCAGATGAAGAAGCGTCCTATGAAGGATCTGCTTGTATCGCTTGAAAAGCTGGGTGCCCATATTGAGTATGATGAGAACGAATATCATTTTCCTTTTACCATCGGAAATACAGGGGAATATGCTGATACTGTTGATATAAACGTAGACAAGAGCAGTCAGTTTTTGAGTGCCCTTCTTATCTCGGCTATAGTGATGGAAAAGAACTTTACGATTAATGTTACAGGAACGCATGGTATGGCATATGTTGAGATGACGCGTCTTATGATGAAGCAGTTTGGGCTTGATGTGATGCAGGACAAAAAGAATAACAGCTTTATTATCCCTAACGAAAGCAGCGTATGAAAGACTTAGACTATGATATAGAGCCGGA
>ENA-OQJD01000102-OQJD01000102.1-human-gut-metagenome-genome-assembly--contig:-NODE-102-length-10935-cov-3.062824_pt1 | contig 10935 bp, 9 predicted proteins | sample MGYA00242596_ERZ504762 | MGnify/ENA primary metagenome ERZ504762 (study PRJEB26092, sample SAMD00036356) | human gut metagenome | host: Homo sapiens | study: EMG produced TPA metagenomics assembly of... | reverse complement strand
TAATATCAATATCGTGCAGGGCAAAGAGAAAATCTTTGTATCAATGCCTTCTTATAAGACAAAGCAGGTGGATGAGCAGGGCAAGCCAATCTATCAGGATGTCTGCTATCCGGTCACAAAGGATTTCAGAGAAAGACTCTACAATGAGATTATCTCGGAATATGAGAAAGCAAAGGATAAGAGCAACGAAAAGGCGAGGGAGAGTGCCGAGAAACATCATGGCAATCCCGATAAAGAGAAGGACAAAGAGGCAACGCCCTTTCGATAATTGGTAATCATGTTACAGGGGCGGCCAAGGCTGCCCCATTTACAGAATGGAGGAAACAGAATGGATATAGAAGCAGGAAAAACACTTACCAATGAGGAGGTCATAAGAGAACTTCTCGACTTATTAAAGAAAAATGCCATGAAAGAGCAGGCAAACGATGTATTTGAGATATGCAGCTATGTGGATGGACTGGAGAAAAAGATTGATTCCATGACGGAAGAACTTACCAATATGCAGAACCAGATTAAAGAAATGCATGAGGATACCCTTGTCAATAATGCTAAAAAGGCATTGTCAGAAGCACAGGAGCGACTCAATGCCAGATGTGAGCAGATAAAGTCACAGGTATTGGAAGTGAAAGCACAGGTCAAATCTACAGCAAAGAGCATAGTTGATGAAGCAAAGGCAAAGGGAAGAGCTGCATTATACAGGGTGTCTGAGTTCTTAGAAATTAAGAAAAAACTTCTTGATATCCGAGAGAATGTAAGAGGTGCAATCAAGACCACGGATAAGGATATAGCAAAGACAGCACTTCTTGCAAAAGGATTTCGTGAAGCAGGGCAGACAGCAGTCAATGCATTCCGCACTTTTGCTGACAAGCCGGAGGTGGATTATTCACAGAAAGAGCAGAAACATCCCATTACAAAGGCGGTGCTTGCACCTATGAAAGCCGTGAAAAAGATGCTTGTAACAATGGAGCTTCATCTGGATGCTTCGATTGATAAGCTGGATAATCTGGCTATGAATGTGCAGCTTGATAAGGAAAAGCATATGGAGAATGCTAAGGTGCAGGAACAGACGGAACCGGAGAGGGCAGAAGCTGAGCGAGTGGAAGCAGAGATTGTATATTCACCGATGGTCGCTGAACCGCAGGAGTATCAGTATAATGCAGATGCATTTAGAAAATTATTTGAGAGATAATGCTGACAAATGATAATAAGAACAAAGAAATAATAATGCAAAAGGATAAAAATGTACGATGAGTAGGCATAATTCGTAAATTAATTGCCACTACGTTTTTGAAATAGCATTGAAGTGGTATCTACGATGTTTTGATGTGAAATGGATTCTGCGGTATACACAAGGAATACAAATTGACTTTTCCAGGTTGGTGTTGTAAACTATGATTAGCATTGACTAACCATAAGGAGGGCGCTCATACATGACAAATCAATACATGAATAATCTTTATCGTGATCTGCTCTCTAATTCACCGCAGACGATCACCATAGATATTCCGGCAGACATGGGAACCGGTCAGATTTCGCAGATCGTCACGAAACAGGGAGCAGTTGTTTCAGACTGGAGAATGAATTACTTTTCGGATATGAACGTGCAGGGAGTGAGCAGTGAAGAATACATACAAATGCTGTTCTGCTTCAATGACGGTGTTTCCTGGAATATTGCAGACAACCGGCAAAGTGCCAGCATACAAAAGGGTGAATCCTGTATTTATCGCGGCCACGGGAAAATGGAATATCTGTGCTATTCTAAAAAGAGCGATTTCCTTTTCAAAAATGTGAAAATACCTCTATCCTATTTCTATAAGATTCTGAATGACTACTTTGAGGCTGGTGAGATCGAGGTCTATCGGAAAAAATTATTGGACGGCATATCAAAGGTGAATATCACGCCCTATATGGAACACATTTTTGCGGAGCTGCAAGACTTCACGCAATATCGTGGCGGGTTGGGATACCTGTTTCTGGAAAGCAAGGTCTTTGAGCTGCTATCGGTATATTTGAGCGAGGTCCTGGAGCTGAGTATTCTCGCGTCAACCTACGTTGCAATTTCCAGAAGTGACCGGGATTCCATCATAGAGGCAAAGCGAATTATTGACAGCCAGCTTGCCCTGGCTCCGAGCTGCGAGGAATTGGCGCGGCAGGTCAATATCAGCACTTCAAAATTGACGAAGGGCTTTTCCTCCCTGTTCGGAACATCGGTTCATGCGTATGTCATCGACCAGCGGTTAGAAAAGGCGGCAAGCCTGCTGTAGAAAGTAATTGAATGTCAGCCAGGTGGCTATACTGGTGGGATATTCAAAAGCGAGCAATTTCGCAGCGGCGTTCAAAAGGAAATACGGAGTGAATCCGAAAAACTATAAAGCAGAAGCTACGATTGGATAAACGCAAAAATACTGATTTTGGGTAGAATAAAATTGGTTTTGGGTTGGAATCGTGGGTGCAAATTGTTATTATATGTGGTGTGGTTAGAAGAAGCTAACCACACCACATTTTCATTTTCTCAGAGATAAGGAGGATACTGGTATGAGTTCCCAGAAAAAAAGTTCCCGGCTTGAGGGAAAAGATTTAATTACTATCGGCATCTACACCGTCATCTATGTCGTGATTGTTATGCTGGTGGCGATGCTTGGCTTCATCCCCATTTTTATTCCGCTGATGGCGGTGCTGTGTCCTTTGATTGGCGGCATCCCCTATATGCTGTATGTTACAAAGGCTAAAAAATTCGGGATGACTGCAATCATGGGTTTCCTGATTGGCCTAATCATGGTGTTCTTCGGCAACGGCTATCTTACTATGGTAACTGGTCTTGTTGGCGGCCTGTTGGCTGACGTGATCCTGAAAAAGGCAGACTACAAAAGTGCAAAGAGTACAGTTCTTTCCTGCGGTGTGTTCAGCATCTGGGTGTTTGGCAACTTTGCTCCCATTTTCCTGAACCGTGAAAGCTATATGGTAATGCTGACTGAAGGATACGGCGCTGAATATGCAGCTACCCTTAATACATATATGCCTATGTGGATTGCGCCTATTCTGCTGGTTGCCTGCTTTGTGTTTGGCCTTGTCGGAGGTATGATTGGGAAAGCCATTTGCAAAAAGCACTTCCAGCGTGCCGGTATTGCATAATGGCGCGGGAAATTCTGCTCAGCAAAAAAACAGAACAAGGGTTACGGCTCGATCCGCGTACAAAACTAGTTGCTCATCTTCATCATAAGCATTTTTGTTCATGGGCGGAACAGGCGGAGAAGCTATGGGGCTGATCCGCCTTGCTCTTTGTACGGTTCCGGCTATATTGCTGCTTACCTCGAAGCAATGTGTAAAAGCTGTGGGCTATATTGCTGTGTTTTCTGCTTTTTATGCTGTTCAAATTTATGTTTTGCCGCACCTTACGGGGATATTGAATTTCCTCGTTCTGTTTACAACCGGATTCTTCTGCCGAATCCTTCCCAGTGTTGCGATTGCTGCCTATGCAGTGAAAACAACAACGGTCAGTGAATTGATTTCCGGCATGGAAAGAATCCATATGCCTAAAGAAGTGACGATCCCCTTAACGGTCATGTTCCGCTTCTTTCCAACTGTCTTTCAGGAGTCAGAAGCAATCAGTGACGCTATGAAAATGCGTGGGATTAAACTTGGAGGGAAAAAATCTTCAAAAATATTGGAGTATAAGCTGATCCCGATGATTACCTGCTCCGTGAAAATACGGTGAGGAACTTTCCGCTGCGGCAATTACCCGTGGCCTCGGCGCTCCTGTCAAACGCACAAACATTTGCCAGCTTAAATTCAATTTTGCCGATGTGGTGCTGATCTTGTTTTGTTGCTTTGTAGTGTTTTGGGCGATTGCTTCCCCGATAATTTCCGCAGGAGGGATTTTGCCATGATAGATTTTCAAAATGTTTCTTTTTCTTATGGTGAAGAATCCAGCGGCGGAGGGATTAGAAATGTCAATCTCACCATAAACACAGGGGAATTTGTTTTACTCACGGGAGAATCCGGCTGTGGGAAAACAACGATTACCCGTTTGGTAAACGGGCTGGTGCCTCATTATTACGAGGGCAATTTAGAGGGCGATGTCCTTCTGGACGGAAAAAGCGTATCAGATACGCCGCTTTATGAATTGGCTGCTATGGTGGGATCTGTATTCCAGAATCCCAAAAGTCAGTTTTTCAACGTGGATACGGATAGTGAATTAGCCTTTGCCTGTGAAAATTTAGGCTATCCTCAGGAGGATATCCTGAAAAGGATTGACCGGACAGTTTCCGATTATCATATTGAAGATTTGATGGGGCGAAGCGTGTTTGCTCTGTCCGGAGGCGAAAAGCAAAAAATAGCCTGTGCTTCATCAAGTGTATTGCTGCCGGGAATTATGGTCCTGGACGAACCATCTTCTAATTTGGATATGGCTGCTATTGATGACCTGCGGCAGGTCCTAAGCCTCTGGAAAAAGCAGGGCAAAACAATTCTGATCGCAGAACACCGCCTTTACTACCTTCACGATCTTGCAGATCGTGTGCTGTATGTAAAAGATGGGGAGATTGAACGGGAATACACGCCTGCTGAATTTGACAGCTTATCGGATGGCACTCGAAAAGAAATAGGGCTGCGGCCGTTTTCTCTCTCGAAGTTGAAGCCTGCGAATCAGTATCAGGCGCATACAGCTAAACAGATGGAATTTCAAAATTTCTGCTTTGCGTATAAAAAGCGGGAACCGGAAAGCCTCCATATTCCGAGTGCAGAACTGCCTGTTGGAGAAACGATTGCCATTATCGGTCTGAATGGCGCTGGAAAATCTACTCTGGCCCGCTGTATTTGCGGACTGGAAAAGAAGTGTGGCTTTTTGCAGGTTGAGGGGAAAACCCTTGATTGGAAAGCCCGGCTCAAACATTGCTACATGGTAATGCAGGATACCAGCCATCAGCTATTTACCGAAAGCGTGGCGGATGAAGTGCTTCTGAGCATGGACAACAAGGATGAAACTGTTGTGGATAAAATCCTTAAACAGTTTGATCTGCTGGAATATAAAGACAGGCACCCGCTTTCTCTTTCTGGCGGGCAAAAACAGCGGGTAGCGATTGCGTCTGCCATTGTGAGTAACCGGGAGATCATTGTGTTTGACGAACCAACAAGCGGGCTTGATCTCAAACATATGCGGGAAGTTGCGCGGAGTTTGAAGTCACTCGCGGATCAGGGCAAAACGCTTCTTGTTATTACGCATGATCCGGAGTTGGTGATGGCGGGATGTTCGTATGTAGCCCATATGGAAAAAGGGCAAGTAAAAGAAAGCTATCCATTGGACGAATCCGGCAAGTAAAAAGGTTTTGGATTTTTTCCGAATCCGCCAGTGAATTTTAGAAATTATGAATGTCAGGGCCGCCTTGACTGGACAGAAAGATAATGATAAGAGGCCGCTTTACTTTGGCGGCCTCTTGTTTTTGAAGCACAGACAGTACGGTCTCAATATAAGGAGGGCTTAATGTTCAAAAAAATCTTTGAGTACGCAGGGCCATATAAGAAAAATATGTATGTGGCCACGGTTGTCGTACTGGTCAGCGTTCTTATGGGCATCCTGCCTTTTGTGCTGGCCTATCAGGTCATTTCGCCATTGGTTATTGGCGATTCTGTTGAAACAGAATTTGTTTTATTGCGTGTTATAGGGGGTTTTGATCTGTCTTGTTTTGCAGGCGTTTTTTTATTGGATGGGGATTATCAATTTCTCATAAAGCAGCATATAACACATTGTTCCGGCTGCGGGTATCTCTGCAAAAGAAGTTTGAGAAACTTCCCCTTGGCATTGTGGAGGAAAAAGGGACAGGGACAATCAAAAAGCTGTTTGTCGATGATGTGGACAGCTTGGAATTGCTCCTTGCTCATTCAGTCCCGGAGGGTATCGCAAATTTACTGATCCCGCTGGTGATTTATGTTGCTATGTTTTGTGCGGACTGGAAACTGGCTCTTATGTCTTTGGCCTCTATCCCGATCAGCCTGCTCTCCATGGTCATTATGTACTCTGTTGGAATGAAGCGCATGGGTCCCTACTATCAGTCTGCACAGAAAATGAACAACACGATCATTGAGTACATCAATGGTATGGAGGTTGTCAAGGTTTTCAACCGGGAGAGCGAATCTTACGAGAACTTCCGCAAGGATGTAACGGACTATCGGGATTATACCTTGGCATGGTATAAGGCCGCCTGGCCCTGGATGGCGATATACGGAAGTCTACTGCCCTGCACTGTTATTCTGACTTTGCCTCTTGGGGCATGGTTTGTTCTCTGTGGCATAAGCACTTTACCTGATTTGATTTTAGTCCTCTGCCTTTCCCTCAGCATTGGGATTCCTCTCCTGAAAGCACTGGGCTTTATGGAGACGATTCCGAATCTGAATTATAAGATCACGGCACTTGAACAGATGTTAAATACGGCACCGCTGCAAGCTGCTGAGGATGATTTCCACGGACAGGATTTTAACATTTCTTACGATCATGTTTCCTTTGCGTATCAGACGACACAGCCTGGCCCAGATGGGAAACCGATAATAGCGGAAAACGAAGTCCTCCACGATATTACCTTTGTGGCACAAGCAGGACAAAAAACTGCCCTAGTTGGTGAATCCGGTTCTGGCAAGAGCACCCTTGCAAAACTGTTGATCCACTACTATGACCCGCAGAAAGGGAGCATTTCCATTGGCGGGCAGAAACTTTGTGATATGAGCCTGGAGACATTGAACAGCCGCATTTCCTATGTGGCTCAGGATCAGTACCTGTTTAACACCTCCCTGCTGGAAAATATCCGTCTTGGACGTTTGGATGCTACCGATGAGGAAGTAATGCAGGCGGCGAAGAAAGCCCAGTGTATGGAGTTTCTGGAAAAGCTGCCGCAAGGTATTCACTCCATGGCGGGCGATGCGGGGAAAATGCTTTCCGGGGGGCAGCGCCAGCGGATTTCCCTGGCGCGGGCAATATTGAAGGATGCCCCGATTGTAGTGCTTGACGAGGCCACGGCCTATGCTGATCCAGAAAATGAGGAAAAAATGGAGGCTGCTATTGCGGAGCTGGTGGAGGGAAAAACCTTGGTAGTTATCGCTCACAAACTTCCCGCTATAATGAACGCAGATCAAATATGCGTTATGGATCACGGAAAGATGGTGGCAACCGGAAAACATCAGGAGTTGATTCAAGCTTGCCCAGAATACCAAAAGTTGTGGAAAGCGGCTCAGGACAGCACCGAGTGGAAAGTATCTACTGCAAAGGAGGGAAGATAAATGTTTGCATTGATTTCAAGAATCCTGAACCTCTCCGGGAGGTATAAAAGCCGTATTCAGGCTGCATTTCTATGTGCATTTGTCGAGTCCATTCTCTCCAAAATGCCGATCTTCATGGCGTTTATCGTCTTGGCCGGATTTGCTGATAATACGCTGACTGGAAAGACCTGTCTGTTTGTCGGACTTGGATTATTAGCTGTTGTAGTGGTTCAGACAGTGGTTCACTATTTGAGCGACCGTCTGCAAAGTGCCGCTGGATTTATGATCTTTGCTGATAAACGGATGGAGTTGGGAAATCATTTAAGAAAAATGCCGATGGGTTACTTTACATCGGGGAATATTGGCAAAATCAGCTCTGTTCTCAGTACGGATATGGTATTCATTGAGGAAGTTTCTATGAGTACCATTGGCAACATGATGAGCTATATGCTGTCTACTTTGGTTTTAGCTGTTTTTATGTTCGTACTGGATTGGAGACTTGGGCTGATTGCGGTAATCATTACCTTGCTGGCATCACTGGTTGCAAAATATATGAATAAGGTTTCCTTCAAGGAGGCTGTCGGGCGTCAAAACCAAAGCGAGAATTTGACGGATGCGGTCTTGTCTTTTGCTGAAGGAATTGGGGTTATCAAAAGTTACAATCTGCTCGGAGAAAAATCTGACGAATTAACGGAAAACTTCAAAAAATCAAGGGATGTCAATACGAAGTTTGAGCAGAAAATAGACACCGTGGACCACTGGCTTAAACATTCTCTATGGCGTGGGTATTGCCGCTATCTTCGGTTTATCCGTTTTTTTACTATCAGGAAGGCGTACTCTCCCTGGCTTATCTTTTGGGTCGTGCTGCTGTTTGTCTTTGATCTCTTTGGACCTCTGAAAGCTCTTTATGGAGAAGCAACCCGACTGACCGTGATGAATGCCGCATTAGACCGCATTGAAGCTGTTTTGGACGAGCCCGAACTTCCCGATAACGGAAATCAACATATTCTGTCACAGGCACAGCCGGATCAGCCAGAAGTACAATTTAGCGATGTGGGCTTCGCCTATCAGGACAAGGAAGTCCTGCACAACATCAGCTTCTCTATGCAGAAGAATACCATGACCGCACTTGTGGGACCGTCTGGCGGTGGCAAATCCACGATTGCGAACCTTCTGGCGCGGCTGTGGGATGTGAAATCCGGCAAAGTGACAATCCGTGGTACAGATATTCGGGATGTACCTCTCGCCGAACTGATGGAACAGATCAGCATGGTTTTCCAGAGGGTGTACTTGTTCCAGGATACCATTTACAACAATATCAGCATGGGTAAACCGGACGCTACCGAGGAAGAAGTCTATGAGGCTGCAAAAAAAGCCCGCTGCTATGATTTTATCATGGCGCTGCCAGATGGATTCCAGACAGTCATCGGTGAAGGCGGCGCTACTCTGTCCGGCGGCGAAAAGCAAAGAATCTCTATCGCCCGATGCATTTTGAAGGACGCACCGATTGTCATTCTGGATGAAGCGACTGCAAGTGTTGATACCGATAATGAAAGCTATATCCAGGAGGCAATCAATGAGCTGGTAAAGGGTAAAACATTACTTGTGATTGCACATCGCCTGAATACCATCCGTCAGGCAGATCAGATTTTGGTGATCTCTGATGGACGGATCAGCGAACAGGGAACCCATGACGAGCTTATGGCAAAAGCCGGGATTTATCAGGATTTTGTAAATATCCGTAAAAAGGCTTCCGGCTGGAGCCTTGCATAAAGGAGGAACCGATGAAGATTCATGCGTCCGGGGAGGATTATCTGGAGGCTGTGCTGATTCTTCAAAAGAAGCAGGGTATGGTCCGATCCATTGATCTTGCCCGGCACATGGGATTCAGTAAACCGAGCATCAGCCATGCAGTAGGTGTGTTAAAGAATGGCGGTTTCCTGACTGTCGATGAAGATGGATACCTCAATCTGACTAATGCCGGGCGGGAGGTTGCCGAGAAAATTTATGAACGCCATCAGTTCTTTACGGAGCAGCTTGTAGCTGTCGGGGTTGATCGGGAAACTGCAGAAAGAGATGCCTGTCGGATAGAACATGTAATCAGTGAAGAAGCTTTTGAAAAATTGAAAACTTCGGTTGAAAAAAAGTATTAGTACAATGTTGATTCACCGAATCTTTTATGTTCATCATACTATAGAATTGTTGAGAAACGTGAAACAGGGTATGAAACTCGTATACTAAAAGACATTCAGAGTGGAATTACACTAGAAACATTTATGGCAAAAGGACATAGGAAAACGCCGGAAGAAAAAGCAGCTGTTGCGAAACAAAAGAGGAAACAGAGGCGAGCAAAACGGAAAAAAGAAGCAAGAGATAATCTGACCAAAGAAGAGATCTTGCAAGATGACCGATTTTTCTGTATTGCTGGTTATACCTCCGGAGGTGCACCGTATGGTGTCACCTGGGAGGAAAAGGATTTGAAACCTTGGGAAGATTTGGAAGAAAATGAGTGAGTTGCCAGTGCAATCTTATTTATCTCTTGTGACTGAAACAGGTTCCCGTTTTGCCGGAAGTAAGTCTGAACTGATCTCAGGAGCATCGAGCAGTGCAGTGAAATTCTGCTGAATGATATCCAGTGTCTTTTGTTTTTTCTGTAATTCTTGTTTTTCCCGGACAGCGGCAGACTGTTCCGATTCAAGATTTTCAATCTGCTTTTGGATTTTTTCAGAGCTTGGGATTCTGGTAACGCCCAGATCCTGAAGCTCTTTTTTTAGTGAATCGTGGAGCTGGTATTCTGCCTGATGCCTGGTGCGGTATGCTTTTGGACTTTTGACAGATTTGCAATCTTCAATAACTTTACGGCAGAGTCGGTAAGAATCACAATGCTTTTGAATAAGTTTTTTGGTCCCAAGTTCAGTGTTGATTTCTTCAATCCGCTGATCTGTTGCTTTAATAGAATTTTCAATATCGAAAACGTGCTGCTTGAAATCTTCATAATTCAGCAGGTTATTTTCGGAAAGATAGTTGAAGGTGCGGGCTGCCTCTTTTAGATTACTTAATTTTGCCCATCGTTCAAATCCTTCTCGATTGCCAGTTGTAACATACGTGGAGATATTGACATACAGGCGAGCTTCTCTGGACAGATGCCTTGGAGTTTTTACTTTGTTACGATTTTTAGCCAGACGGATGCGGACATTTTCTTCTGAATAATAGCTTCCAAGAGATTTCATATAAGTGAAGTTTTTCTGTTCCGGTGCACGGAAGGACAGGTGTTTTCCCTGTCGGACTTCATATCCGGCTAACTGCATTTTTTGTAAAAATTCCTCATAGTTGATGGAAGTCCAGATTGCTTTATCAACTGCAACACGTAGCTTGGCTTTCCAACTGGTGCCACGATGATATTCCATGTTCTCCTTATAACCTTTGCCTTTTTCTCCGGTTGGCATACTGGTGGCAAGTCCATTTTCATGACAGATACGATTGCTGATTCTGCAGAGCTTATGGTAGCTCCGCTTATTAGAAACATATTTGTGGTAATCAACAAAGCTTGCAGCGTTGAAGATGATATGGTTATGAATATGATTTTTATCAACATGGGTGCTGATCACGTATTCATATTTTCCTTTTTAGTACTTCATCTGCGAATTGCTGCCCTAAGCGATGGGCGGTTTCGGCATCAACTTCTCCAGG
>ENA-OQJD01000099-OQJD01000099.1-human-gut-metagenome-genome-assembly--contig:-NODE-99-length-11040-cov-1.403647_pt1 | contig 11040 bp, 13 predicted proteins | sample MGYA00242596_ERZ504762 | MGnify/ENA primary metagenome ERZ504762 (study PRJEB26092, sample SAMD00036356) | human gut metagenome | host: Homo sapiens | study: EMG produced TPA metagenomics assembly of... | reverse complement strand
AGACGGATGAAGAAATGGAAAAAGCATTGCAGCAGCCTGTTCTTGAACAGATTCGTACGGTTGTAAAAGCCAAGGATACCGAGGGGGATATTGTAAGATATCAGAACGATCAGGTTACAAGCCAGAAAGTGATATCGGAAGAAGAGGAGCAATTTACATACCGTTCCTGGATGAAAGTAAAGAGTGTGGAATCTGCACTTGGATATACCAGTGTTCTGCTGGATTTGGATGCTATTCTTTATCCGAAAACAGAAGAGGATCGCTGGGAAAATATCGGCAAGGAATTTGCGGCGAATCTTTCTACGTACTGGAAGCTATTCTCCGGTTTTGACGGCACGACCGTATCGGAATGTGACACCAGAATCCGGACATTTCTGAATTCCCGTTATGAAGATGACAGAGAAGACAATGCCATCACATTAAGGACAACAGGAACCGATGAAACAGCGTATTATGTTCTTCGCACGCACAATGAAGATGTCAGAAAAGTTACAGGCGGAACAGCAGAAAAACTTGAAGATTCCGCGTGGCTGATTCGCGCAGAGCAAAGTGAGGTAAGGATTACGCTTGGAGCATCGGATCAACGGTATTACTATGAGAAAGGGGCGAAAAACGAATGAGAGTCTGCATTGTTGCGGAAGGATGCTACCCTTTCGTCGTAGGAGGTGTTTCAAGCTGGGTACACAGCCTGATCCAGCTGTTTCCGGAAACGGAATTTGTGATTCTTGCAATTGCGGCAAATCGTTCCCAGCGGGGAAAATATGCCTATGAATTGCCGAAAAATGTGTCTGCGGTCTATGAACTTTATCTTGACGATGTGGACTGGAGCGGCAGCAAGAAACTGCACAGAAAACGGCTGAAAAAAAGAACAGTATCAGGCACTGCGCAGTCTGATTCTGGATCAGGACATCGAGTGGGATGTTTTGTTTGACCTTTTCCAGAAAGAAAATGTTTCCCTGAATGCGCTGCTGATGGGGGAGATTTTCTGAATGCGGTCAGAGACTGCTATAATCTGAAATACAGTCAGATTGTCTTTTCTGATTTCCTGTGGACGATGCGTTCGATTTATCTGCCGCTGTTTCTCACCATGCAGACGGAAATACCGCGTGCCGATTTGTACCACTGTGTTGCAACCGGTTATGCGGGGGTTCTTGGTGCCATGGCAAAACACTTCTACGGCAGCCGTCTCCTGATTTCTGAGCACGGAATTTACACCAGAGAGCGGGAAGAAGAACTGATCAAAGCCAAATGGGTAGAAGGAATCTATAAAAATATCTGGATCGATCAGTTTCGAAAAATGTCAAAGCTGGCGTACAACGAAGGGACGCTCATTACATCACTGTTTGAACATGCACGGGAACTGCAGATCGAACTTGGCTGCCCGATCGAAAAAACCATGGTCACGCCAAACGGAATCCGTGTGGAAAATCTGCAGAATATTCCGGGGAAAACGGAAGAAGATGAAGGAAAAATCAACATCGGTGCGGTACTGCGTGTGACCCCGATTAGAGATGTCAAAACGATGATTCAGGCATTTGGTTTTGCGAAAGAAAAAGATGACCGTCTGAAACTCTGGATTATGGGACCATGGGAAGAAGACCGGGAATATGCCGAGGAGTGTTTCCAGCTTGTCTCGGATATGGAAATCCCGGATGTTGTTTTTACCGGAAGAATCAATATCCGCGATTATCTTGGAAGAATGGATGTGACCATTCTGACCAGCATAAGTGAGGGACAGCCGCTGACCATTCTGGAAAGCTATGCGGCGCATAAGCCGGTGATTGCAACGGATGTCGGAAACTGCTATGGACTGATTTACGGGGAAAGTGATGATTTCGGTGCGGCCGGAATTGTCACGCATATCATGAATATTGAAGAAATCGCGCAGGCGATGCTGGATATGGCGGCAAATGAAAAAATGCGCCTGGAAATGGGAGAGACCGGCTATCGCCGTGTGATGGAGAAATATAGAGTAGAATATATGCAGAAAACATACTGGGAGATTTACCGGGATTTCGCAGAACAGATGGGGCTGGAGTGGAAGGAAGAATCGGTAAAACTGCCGGATAAGGAAAAGTAAAACCGGAGCAGGCACAAAAAAGGAGGAAGAGGATATGGCAGGAATCGGAGTTCGGCTGAATCGGATTTTTGAAAAAAATACACTTACGACAAATCTGGTTGGATTTTTCTACAGCACCGTAGTGACGGTTGCGCCCATGTTTGTCATCATTATCAATCTGATTTTAATGGAATATCTGCTGGATTTTGCCAGTGTGGGATATGTGACAAGAGAGCTGTTTTCCTGCACGATTCTTTATACCTTTATCTTTTCTCTTCTGACGGCGTCCCCGTTTAATGCGGTGCTGTCCCGCTATATGTCTGATGTGATCTACGAAGAGCGGTATCAGGATATTTTACCCTGCTATCATATTGGTATGCTTCTGAACATTGGTCTCAGCTGTCTGTTGGGGATTCCGTTCTGTCTCTGGGAACATTTTGTGGGAAAGGTACCAACCGCATATGTATTCTGTGGCTTTTGCGGTTATATCAGTCTGGTGCTTGTTTTTTACTCGATGATTTATCTTTCTATTTGCAAAGATTATCAACGGATTTCACAGTTATTTTTTCTTCGGCATGCTGGTGGCATTTGTCCTTGCCCTGTATTTTACACTTTATTCTGAAGTGGGAGACAACATGGAGTATGCTGTTTTCTCTGACGATCGGTATTTTTTGTGACGGCAACGCTGGAAAATGCGCTGATCCGCCGGTATTTTGTGCGAAATAGCAATCATTACCGGCCGGTACTGCAGTATTTTAGGAAATATTGGAAATTGATTTTTACAAACTTTTTGTATATCCTTGGGTTATACATTCACAATTTTGTGTTCTGGACAACGGATATGCGGATGGAGATTGACAAAAAGTTTCGTATGTAACCAGACCATACGATATGGCATCCTGTCTCGCCATGTTTACCAACATTTCCGCAACGATCATCTTTATTGCGCGTGTGGAGATGAACTTTCACGAAAAATATAAACTGTACTCGGAGGCAGTCATCGGCGGAAAAGGCGCCGATATTGACAATGCGAAGAAACGGATGTTCCGTCAGCTTTCCAGTGAACTGATGACACTGGCGCGGTTACAGTTTATCATTTCTGTTGTGGTTTATCTGATCTGTGTTATTCTGCTACCAGGGGAGGGATTTTCCGGTATGACACTGAAAATTTATCCGTCACTTGCGGTTGGATATTTTATTCTGTTTCTGATGTATGCGGAAATTATCTTCCTGTATTATTTTTGACGATCTGACAGGGGCAATCTGGACAGCGATCGTGTTTTGCCTGGTGACATGGATTGGCAGTCTGATTGCAACACATTTACCGGTGATCTGGTATGGCGCCGGGGTCATAGCAGGAGCATTTGCAGGATGGAGTGTGGCATATGCGAGACTGCGATGGGTAGAAAAAAACATGGACAGACATGTCTTTTGCCGTGGAAATCTGATTCCTCAGGGAAAGGGGAAACGGCCATCCGGTATGGTTTATGAAAGAAAAGCAGAGCAAGAGCAGAAGGAGGAAGCGTAAATGAGCACAGCAGCAATTGTAAAAGCTTGCGTTATTTTGATGGGAATTGGAATTATGATCGTTACCTTCGTGCTTCATGCGAAAAAGAGCTGACCGTAAACCTGGTATCTTTTGCTGTCCTTGCATTTATCCCACCTCTTTCCTGCACTCTGTCCTGTGTTCCGCATAAAACCGTCTTATGACTTTCATCTTCTCAATCATATCCTGATAGCGGATGTGAATTTTAATTTGCTTGTTTTCATAAATATAGATTTTATCTACGGTCAGTGCCAGCAATGTGCGATCCAGTTCTTTGATTTCCAGTCCTCCAACTGAACAGTTGCAGACACTCCACCCTCAAACATTTGCTTTACCAGCTTTTTCTGATTTTCAATCATCTGCTCCAGTTCTTCACATTTTCTTCCGTAACTTTCCCGAAAATCATCGAACTCCTCTTTGCTGATCAATCCCTCTTTCAAGTCATCACCCAAAGATGCTTTCAGACTGTAATAGCGGTTATATTCTTCCTGTAACTTACTAATCTGTGTATCATAACCAATTACCTGATCGTAACTGACTTGCATCTCACAAAGTTCTTCCATAATCATCTGATAGTCTATAAAAAGTGCCGTATATGCCTGAATCTCTTTCAACACAATTCTTTTCAGCACCTCTTCCGGAATACTGTGTCTGGTACAATCTCCACCTTTATTCTTTGTCTGGCAGATATAAAAAGCTTTTTTCTTCCCCTTATACTGATTTACCCTGCGTATCATCGGTGTCTTGCAATCTCCACAAAACACAAATCCCGAAAAAAAGTTGCACTGTCTAATGTTTTCGATGCTCTGCCATCATATTGGAGTAACTTCTGCACCACGTCAAAATCACTCTGCCTGATGATTGCCGGATGCGTATTTTCTACTTTCACCCACTCTGATTCTGGCTTATCCAGGCGTTGCTTTACTTTATAGCTGATTCGTTCCTGCTTGCCCTGTACCATGTTTCCAATGTAAACCTCGTTGGTTAGAATCCTTTTAATCTGCACTGCCGACCATTTCGGTGTGTCTGAGCTGTGAAATCCAGAATTATAATTCTCGCCATTTGCCTTTTTATATTCTTTTGGCGACTGCACATGACGTACATTCAGTTTTTCTGCGATTGCTCCAAGACTGAACCCATCAATTTTCCATGAAAATATTTTTCTTACAATATCTGATGCATAAGAATCAATCACCAGACAATTCTTATTCTCTGGATCTTTGCAGTAACCATACGGGGCAAACGCTCCAATAAATTCACCTTTTTCACGTTTGATTTTCTGGTGGCTTCGCACTTTTACCGGAAATGTCCCGACAATAGCTTTCATTTACGAAATTTTTGATTGGAACTACAAATGACTTCTCTGAAAAGTCTGCTGTTTTGCTATCAAACTGGTCTGTAACTGAAATAAAACGCACATTTAAAGCCGGGTAGGTCTTTTCGATCCATCGCCCGGCTTCTATATATTCTCTTCCGAATCTGGATAAGTCTTTTACAATCACACAGTTTACTTTTCCAGCTTCTATATCAGTTGTCATTCGTTTAAACTCAGGTCGGTCAAAATTTCCTCCTGAGTATCCGTCATCCACATATATATCAAAGATCTGAATATCCGGCTGGCTTTTTACAAAGCTCCGAAGTAACTCTCTCTGATTTACAATGCTGTTGCTCTCTGACTTCGCACCGCCCTCTTCCATATCATCTTTCGATAATCGAAGATACAATGCAGCATCGTATATATCTGGCATATTCATTTGCATCTGTTCCATTTTACATCGCTCCCAACTTACTTATTCCATTGAATTTGAAGTCAGAAACCATGTATCACGTTCATTTTCCCTGACCTCACATTAACATAACATCTGTAGCTTCGCAAGATATTTTTTCAAGACTTGCATCTAATACATCAACTCCGTTCTTTTTCTTAGATAATCACTGATCGCATCTGTAGCATCCATTTCTCCTGTCATTTCCACGACTACCACATACCCTTCATTCATGTGAGCATACGGCTGATCGCCAGATTTATCCAGAAAAGTTTCCACTTTCTCAGAAATAGCTTTATCCATATCAGGAATTAAATCTTCAATGTCCTTTAACTGCTCCAGATTAACACTGGAATCTATTACTGACTGATTCACCATGATGCTCACCTCTTTTCCAACATATTCTTTGTATCAGTTGTCCTATACCTGCAATTTACTCAATTGCATCACCTTACCTTTTCGTATTTGTTCTCACAGTTTATCTATTGTTATAGCATTGCATATTCCGTTCGGCGTGTTGGCTTCCATTCGTATAATCTGTTGTCAGCGTTACGTCCAACCTCTATCAGAATATTTCTGAATGCTGGTAGCTTCTTCGCAAACTTACCAGCCGTTTCCGGAGTATCTTCGACGCTCGCCCGTAAAATCATTTACAGGGTTATGGCATCTGTGGAATCAGATTATACAGCTCATGCTAGTTTTCAAGGTAACAAAAGAGTATTTTTTTTGAATGCCCTTTCACTTATTACAGCCTGGAAACACCAAAATGTTGTTCTCTTACAAAAAATCCTCTCACTAATAAAGCCTGACAGAAGGATTTTACCAACCTCATTTTGCAATAATTTGCAAAAAGTATTTATCCTCATCTGTACATTCGCTTTCATGCGAATCTTTATTGCACTGTCATTTTAATTCGCTTTCATGCGAATGTCAAGTATTTTATTCGCTTCAATGCGAATCTTTCTGTTTACATTCCTTGTTTTTGGTAGTAAAATGGATTTATCAAAAAGAAAGTTGGAAATCTGATATGACAATCGGTGATAAATAAAAAAAATCCGGACATTCCGGAATATGACGCAGGCAGAACTTGGAGCTGCCTCGGCTGGGCCGATAACGTGCAACGCCTTGCCCAATACGAAACGAATTACAGGGTTCCCCGTAAAGATCTGGTAACTGAAATGGCTAAGATTCTGGACGTAAACCCACTGACACTACATGAGCCAACCACGATGGACGCCTCTGAACTGATGGAAATTCTGTTCTGGATTGATGAATTTAACCCAGCAGCTATTAATCTCTTTCAGTTAGAAACCTATCCGGGTGAAAAATGCAATTCCAGTGAGGATACCGCTGTCCGTTATCATGATTCTGATAACTGGCCGGCTCATCCACCTGTTGGTATGTGGTTCAATTATGGAGTTCTCAATGATTTTATGAAAGAATGGGTTCTCAGAAAAGAAGAATTGAAATCCGGTAAAATTACCAGAGATGAGTATTTTGAGTGGAAAATTAACTGGCCACAGACCTGTGATGGGTGTGGGAAATATGAGCCGAAAAGGCAATGGCGATCTGCAAATGCAGAACTTAGTGAAACTTAGCAAAAACTTAAATTTATTATGTTTTTTCTCTTTAACCAAAGAAAAAAGCACTGAAAACCATCAGTCCAACGGTTTTCAGTGCTTTTTTCATATTGCTCTATTGAATTTTCCTCATTCCACCTATACAAGTGAAACTTAGAGAAACTTAAATTAAATCTCTTTCAGACAATTCAATTTGGATATTCACCAACTGTGGATTATTTCTCAGTGCACCAGTTTCCAGCTTACCGCCTGCTGCCTTGCATCCACAAATCTCTTATAAATGCCTTCCTGCTTCATTAGTTGCTCATGTGTTCCCTGCTGTACAATTCTTCCTTTGTCAACAACCACAATCTGGTCTGCATGTCTGACTGTTTTTAATCTGTGGGCAATCATAATAATCGTTTTTTCCTTTGTAAGTGCATCTACTGCATCCATCAGCTCCTTTTCATTCTCCGGATCAACATTTGCCGTTGCTTCATCCAATATGACGATTGGCGCATCCTTCATAATCGCTCTGGCTATCGAAATACGCTGCTTCTCACCACCGGAAAGTGTGGCTCCTCCTTCTCCGATCACTGTGTCATATCCATTCGGAAGTTTGCTGATGAAATCGTGACAGCACGCTTTCTTCGCCGCTTCCACCACTTCCTCATGACTTGCATCCTGGCGTCCGAATTTAATATTATTCTCAATGGTGTCTGCAAACAAATACACCGACTGAAACACAAATGAGAAATTACTCATCAGACTGTTCATGCTGTAGTCTTTTACATTCACACCTCCAAGTGTCACTTCCCCGGAATCCACATCCCAGAACCTGGCAATCAGATTGCAAAGTGTTGATTTTCCTCCACCAGATGGTCCAACGATTGCTGTCGTCGTTTTCTGCGGAATAGAGAGCGATATATCATCAATGATCTTCCGTTTGTCATAAGAAAACGAAACATTAGAAAGTCTGATATCGTAATTTTCCGGCTGTATTTCTTTACCATCGATATCCATGGTATCCAGCTCCAATATTGCATTTGCTTTATCTACACATACGCTTACCACATGTAAAAGAGATGAATAATTTCCTGCACATTCCAGACTGGCATAAAGCATAAATGCTGAAATTGTCATACCGATTGCATAGACCGCACTCATAGTTCCATTAATATAAAAATATGCACTGCAAGCCACGATCACAGCACCTGTAATTTTGGTTATCACACTTTGCAGAAAATGATAGGGCACAAACAGCATTTCCATCTTTGTATTGATCTTTTCACATGCTTCATTTGCATCATTTAATCTTTTCGCCTGTTTCCCAAGCAAGTTATATGATTTAACTTCTGATATTCCCTGCAGATACTCCATGATCTGGTTTACAAGTTCTGTATCGCATACCACTTTTTGCTCTGAATCGTTTTTCCCTGCATTCTGCATCACAGAATTGACTCCAAAGAAAATAAGTACTCCTGCTGCGGCGATCAGTCCGATTCTCCAGTCAAAAAGAAACAACATCAGAATGATCATGGATGTTTCCAGAATTCCCTGCATGGTCAGCATAACCACTCTCGCAGCTACATCGCCAAGTGTTTCCATTGTATTCGTCGTAATAGAAGAAATTTCCCCGATGCTGTTGGCATTAAAATATCCCATCGGCAGATAGCGCAGATGCTCTGCAATCTTGATTCTCATAAAAGCACTCGCATTATATCCTCCTTCTGTCTGAAGCACTGTAGAGTATCTCTTACAGATGACATCAACTACAATTGCAATCACCATGATCGCAATTGAACCACCAATATATTTTCCTATTGGTTTTCCACTCATCAAACCAATCAATATGTACATAATAGCCGGTATCTTCATTGCTGAAGCGAGAGCCTCTATAAGTCCGATCACTATCGACAGTTTAAATTTATTGCCATTTTCCCTGCCTGAAAAACGAAAGAATTTTGCCAGAATCCCAAACATATCATTCTCCCTCCTTCACAGTATCTTTTACAGAAATATGGGCATTCCACATTTCCTTATAAAGCGGGCATAACATCAGTAGTTCCTCATGTGTACCATGTGCTGTTACATTTCCATCATTTACGACAAAGATCTGATCACTGTCCTTAACGGTAGAAAGCCTGTGTGCGATTACGATCAGTGTCTTCCCTGCTACCAGTTTTTGCAATAGAATTCTGCAGAATCGCCTCATTTTCCGGATCCGTATAAGCAGTTGCCTCATCAAGAATTACAATCGGAGCATCCTTCAGCATTGCCCTTGCAATGGAGATACGCTGCCTCTCTCCTCCTGACAGATGTCCTCCTGCACCTCCTACAACCGTATCAAATCCGTTCTCAAGCTGCATGATAAATTCATAGCATCCGCTTTTCTTTGTCACCTCGATGATCTGTTCATCTGTAGCCTCCGGATTTCCCTGTCTGATATTTTCACGTACCGTTTCATTGAACAGATAATTATCCTGTGCAACATATGCAATTTTCCGATTAAAATCTGCAAGCGACATTTCTTTGTACATCAACTCCACCGATTTTAATACTTCCGGAATCCACATCCCACAAGGACGCAATCAGCTTTGCGATGGTTGACTTGCCGCTTCCGGAAGGTCCTACGATTGCATTTACCGTTCCTGCTTTTAGCTCCATAGTTACTCCATGCAGAATCTCTTTGTCGTGATAACCAAATCTGACATCTTCAAGAGTAACGGAGTTATCTTTTGGAACACTTTTACTTTTCTCTGGACGTTCAAGCTCCGGTTGTTCCAGAATTCCTGCCACTTCACCAACAATCACTCCGATCTTGCCAAGATCATCTGTATAGGAACCCACTGTGATCAACGGTCCAACGATTCCAAGTGATAAAATAATGCAGATGACAAAATCTGAAATCGCAAGTGTTCCATTGGCTACATAAATGTGCCCCAAACGGCAATACCGTAAGAAGCGTATAAGGTGTGACCACCATCATCAGTCCATGAAAGATCGAGCACCGTTTCATCCAGGAAATAAAGGAATCTGCATATTCAAAAGCCGCCTTTGTAAATTTGGCATAAGAACTTTCTGTCTTTCCAAATGCCTTGATCACTTCGATTCCGTCAATATATTCCACTGCCGCATCATTCAGATCTTTTGTTGTCTGAACCGTTCTCTCGAAGCTTGGTTTATAATCCAGCATCATTCCAAAATAGGAAAGAAATCCCACTATAACCGGCACCAATGACCAGAGTGCCAGTCTCCAGTCTGTCAGGAAGAAATAAATCAAAATCACAATCGGTGCCAGCAGATTGGACGTGAATTCCGGGACAATATGCGCCAGTGTTGTCTCGATACTGTCGATTCTTTCCACCATAATATTTTTAAATGTACCGGAAGGTGTGTCTTTCACATAGCCAAGAGGTACCCGCGCCAGCTTGTCACAGCAGGATTTTCTTATATTTGCAAGTACTGCAAACGTTGCTTTATGTGACAATGCTGTCGAAAGTGAATGAAGCAGTTCTGCAATGATAAACGATAATGCAATCAGAACCGCTTTTGCAAGATATATTTCAAACTCCTTTTCACCATTTAAAAACAGCTTTACTACATCTGCAATAATAAAATACGGCAAAATCTTAAAAATCACATTTCCTATTGCAAGTAACACACTCCGACACATAGGCAATTCTTTTTTGTCCGGCCCACGTCAGGATCCAGCTGACTGCCGACTTCTTTTTTTCTTTCACATCTGTTCACTCCTTACTTTGATTTTATTGTTGTTTCTTTCGTTAGTTATTTCTAACTCACGTATAATAAAATAGGTGGCTTACTGGCATTAGCCACCTGATTTACATTAGTTATACCGGGAATTCAATATTCCACAATCGTTCCCAGCCACCTGTATTGAATTCTTTCAGCTGATGCACATTTTTCTTTGCAGTCTCCCTGTCTATATCATGCTCAATGATCTGAAATACTGATGAAAAAAATCCCGTATATACAGTGATAACTCCTTATATTTTCGGAAATCGGAAAATAAAACTCGTTCCGATACCTTCGATACTTTCGACGTGAATGGTTCCATTGTGGAGATTTACAATCCAACGCACCATA
>ENA-OQJD01000094-OQJD01000094.1-human-gut-metagenome-genome-assembly--contig:-NODE-94-length-11238-cov-1.828368_pt1 | contig 11238 bp, 11 predicted proteins | sample MGYA00242596_ERZ504762 | MGnify/ENA primary metagenome ERZ504762 (study PRJEB26092, sample SAMD00036356) | human gut metagenome | host: Homo sapiens | study: EMG produced TPA metagenomics assembly of... | reverse complement strand
ATTGATCCAACAAAAAACTACGCTTATTTTTTTCGATTTTATTTATAATTTTAGAATTGGAAAAAATAGCACAATGTTTTATACCATTGAGAAACAAGTTTTTAGCTAAAGATTCTAATATGACATAATTATTATAATAGGATAATTCATTGTATAATTTAAAATCGTTTAATAAAATATTATTATTCCATTTTAACCCATTATATATATTATCTATTAAAATATAACCGTTTGTTTTTAAGAGAGCTAACTGTATAATTTTTATGTCTGAATTTGAAATGCATATTCCTGTTCCAAATAATGGGTTATTTATTATAACGAGATTAATATTTTGAGATAAAATCGTATTACATATTTGGTCAATGTTATTATTAGGGAAAGATTCAACATAAATCTCTATATTCAATTGTTTCAATATTTCAATATATAAATAATATATAGGAGATAATAATAATGCTTTTACGCACTTTTTTTCTTTAAAAATAGCTAATATACTAAGCCACGCTCCTATAGTTCCATTTGAAACAAATGCAAAATTTTGAATTGAAATATTATTCCTTTTAAATTCATCATTTTCAGATATTATATATTTTTTTAAGTCAAGAAATTCATCTGAAAAATAATAATCACTGACTTGACTAGAATTTAATTGATTGTATTCTATAATTTTAGCATTAGGAAATGGATTTATTTCTTCATCTTTATTCCATGTAGAAATAAAGATGGAATCATTTCTTTTTATATCCAATAAGGATGAAATATCGCTGGAATAATTGGAATTAAGCTTCATTTTATTACCCCCATTTCTTTTATATAATATAACAGACGGATAACTAAAAATTATCCCTCAAAAATAAAACAATCCATCAAAAACGATGGATTGTAAAGAAGTCTATATATGAAAATCCTTCCTAGGATGTTTTGATATTAGAATATCCCTCTGTTTAGCAGTGGTTACATGTGTGTATATCTCAGTGACATTGATGGAGCTATGTCCTAGCATTTCCTGAATATACCGGATATCGACATCGGCCTCTAATAAGCTGGTAGCGAATGTATGCCTGAACATGTGAGGGGTGATATGTAAATCTATATCGGCGAGAGAGCAATATTTATTTATCATCCTGCGAACAGCTTGGTCAGATAGAGGTTTGCCATTTTGGTTAGCAAAAAAATGATTGCAGCTTCTAATTTCAGTTTGGAATTCAGCCTTATATTCTTCAATTATTTTAGAAACAGAATCATTGCCAATATGAATACGTCGCTCTTTATCGCCTTTACCATATATGAGGATGCTCCCATCATGTAAATTTATATCTTCGTTTTTTAATGAGCAAAGCTCAGAAATTCTCATACCGGTAGCAAATAACAGTTCGGATACGGCTGCATCGCGCAATGCATTCCTTCTCTGATAATTGGTTTTAGCGTTGTCACGCTGTGTATAAATCATAGTAAGAAATTTTTCTACTGTATGTAGTGGGATAATTTTGGGCAATATGGTAGGTTCACGAAAGTGCACCTGTATTTTTGTAAAGGGATTTATTGCGAGTAGTTCTTTGTATTCCAGATAATGGAAGAATGCTTTTATTGAGGCTATTTTTCTTTTTACGGTTTTGGGTTTATATTGTTGGTGGAGCCTGGCAATATAATCCTCTAGATCGTTTGTTGTGATTTCAGTTGTTTTTTCTAAGACATGGTTCCTCAGAGAATTGTCGCAAGTCAATCCGATATGCTTTTAAAGTCTTTTCATCCAGACATTTTTGCGTCCTGCAATATTCCAAATAGTTTTCAATAAGTGTTTGTAAGTTTTCCATGATGTTCTCCTTTGTTTGGCATTTTTAAAATAAATTGATAAAATTATATCGGAAAAAGTGGTAAAATATAAATTGTTTTTTTAATACAAATCCGCTATACTATAAGCATGGTATAGCGGTTTTTTACTGTAATCTGAAGAGTTATTGTGAGGTAGGGATATGAAGCTTAATTCGATAATATTACAAAATTTTAAGGGAATAGACAATCTGGAAATAAAGCTTGATAATAAGACAACGGTTATTTTTGGCGTGAATGGCGTTGGCAAGTCAACAATCCTTCAGGCTATAGATTTATTATATGCTGATATCATTGCAAAGCTGATGGGAACGGTAAGAAGTAAGACAGCCAGATTCAATGAAGATTTTATTAGCTATGGAAAGTCTGCGGCCGGCATAAAGGCAGATTTCGATTTTGGGGATGGCGAAAGCATATATTATGAACGCACAATTGACAGGGCTAAAGGTGAAAAAAGAAATACAAGTGCTCTTAAAAAACTTAACAGATAAGTTTCAATCGTTATATATACAAATGGGTTATGATGATGGCAATGGCAATTGGATAGAGGAATCGGATAATAAGAGTATGCCCATTTTTGTTAATTATGGAGTAAATAGAATTGTGCTTGATGTGCCGGTCAGGGCACCTAAAGAGCAGTTTGTAAAACTGGATGCATTTGACAAAGCTATAGAAAGTACGATAGATTTTAGAAATTTATTTAAATGGTTTAGAAATCAGGAAGATATAGAGAATCAGATAAAGGTTAGAGATGATTCGAAATATGAAGATAAAAGCCTTGCAGCTGTTAAAAAAGCAATGTTAGCTATGCTTGATGGATTTGAGGACATTCGGATAGAGAGAAGACCTTTGGCAATGAAGGTCAATAAAAACGGCAAGTCTTTAAAGATAGATCAGTTATCGGATGGAGAAAAATGCACGATAGCTCTATTTGGAGATTTGGCAAGAAGAATGGCATTGGCAAATCTGGGTAAAGATGTGAATCCTTTGGAAGGCTCAGGTGTTGTGCTCATTGATGAATTGGATTTGCATATGCATACATCGTGGCAACGAAAGGTATTGAATGTTTTAAGAGACACATTCCCCAATATCCAGTTTATTATTACTACACATTCTCCGCAGATTTTGGGTGAGATGGATGATTCTGTCAATTTATTGTATCTGTATAATGAAGGTAATGAGATTCTATTTAAGACCTATGAATCCTTTGTGGGATGGGATGCAAATGTTATTTTAGAGGAAGTAATGAATACGTCTTCAGTTAATCAGGATATCAAGAAAATGATTGATGAGATGTATAAGTGTATTGAAGATAAGAAGTATGATGAAGCAGAGAAAATAGTGGATATATTGGATAAGAAAACAAATGGTTATGCTGATGGTATTTCTAAGGCAAGGATACTGATATCAAGGGGTAAAAGACGTGAAGCAAATTAATAAAAGCAGTGCGCCTCAATGGTTTGAACAATGGAAATCGGATTTTGTAGAAGTTAATAATAGGCAACCTCATTATAAAGTTGATTTTGCAGGCAATGATAACGAAGGAATTGAAAGAAGAAGAATGCTGCGCGAGGCTCTTATCAAGGAGCAGGGCAAAATATGCTGCTATTGTATGAGAAGAATTTACAACAATTCAGCTCATATTGAGCATTTCTTTCCGCAGGAGTCCTTTAGAGATATGGATTTAACATATGAAAACATGTTTGCATCATGCAATGGAGAGGCGACAATTATCTTAGATGATGAACATTGTGGGCACAGGAAGAATAACTGGTTTAGAGATGATATGCTCTCACCAACGGACGCTGAAGTAGAAAAGGTATTTAAATATTCAGCAAACGGCAAAATTAGTGCTGTTAGGAATCGTCCATCTTCTAATGTTGCTCAGGATATGATACATAATCTGGGACTTGACAGTTTTCATCTCGAAAGGGATCGTAAGCAGGCTATTCAGGCATCAGAGGTGTTTGATGATGAGGACTATACGGATGATGAGATTCGTAGTTTTATAGAATATTATTCAAATAAGAATAATGGTGAATATGAGCCTTATTGCAAAGCAATTGTTGATTGTCTGGAGGAGATGCTTTGATGATTTTAAAGTGGTAGTGATAAAAACCAATATTGTGCTAATTTATACAAATATTGTCGATTACATTTTTAGATACGTCTGTTTAAAATATTATCGTATTTTAAACAGACGTATTTTTATCTATTTTAAGGAGATTTCAAATGAAAAAAGTACTTATAACAGGAATTACAGGACAGGATGGTTCTTATTTAGCTGAGTTCTTATTAGAGAATAACCGTTGACAGGTGCAATTTATCATAATAAAAATAGGGCTGATAAAACAGCATATGCGAAAGTGGTTTTATAGGATAACGAAGTTCTACAGAGAAATGTTGTTACTTTAAAGGAGGGCAGGAATGATTGGAAGACAGTAAATTGCGGTAAGGGTGTGGAAAAATGGCGCGAGATTTGTAAATCATCTGATGAGGCAAATGAGGAACGTAATCAGTGGATATGGTAAAAATCCTAAGCGTAGCTCGCTATGCCTACGCTTTTTTCCGTGCACTCCCCCGCCTAATATGGTGGTGGTGGCAATGCCATTAAGCTAGGTGTTCGAGGTTTTGTTCGAATGAAAAAGTAAATACATTGAATTAGGACGAATGGATATTTCGCCATATGAGTTATTGTCAGGAGCAGAACATATTGGAACCAGAAGCAGGGATAATCAGACATATGTTTTTGCAAAAGATACTGAACTTGGAATGGTAGTTGAGACATACCAGCAGTTGGATTATGAGCGGCAAAAGAGACTTTTGGGCTATATGGATGCTTTGAAGATGAGCAACTAGAAAATTGTGATTTTGTACCACATGATACGTAAAAACGAAAAAATTCGTACAAGAGAGGACGAAGATTATATATTCAAATGAAGAGTACTGGGTATGGTTGTCCAGATGCAAAAAGAATAATTCATTCTTTATGATTATTTTATTTGATTGAAATACCGATACGTGGTAATATGAACTTGAAAGAGAGGATATAATGGTTAAGGAAAATGTTAATGAACTGGTGGATAAACTTACTCTATTTGATGATGATTTAATGAGTAGAGTTTTCGACAATAATATCGAAGCAACAGAGCTTATGCTTAGAATCATATTGGGAAGGAACATTAATGTAATTAGTGTTATTGGACAAGATGAGATAAAAAGTCATGAAGTAGGTGGAAGAAATATAACATTGGATGTTCATGCGATTGATGTGAACGGTGATGAAATTGATATTGAAGTACAAGGGAATTCGGCAGGGGCACATATCAGACGAGCAAGATATCATAGCAGTATGGTAGATTCTAAAATGTTAGACGAAGGACAGGAGTTCAGGCAACTTAAGGATTCGTATATCATATTTATATATAAACATGATAAATTTAGAAAGGGTTTACCAGTATATCACATAGACCGATATATAAGGGAAACAGAAGAATTATTTGATGATGGTTCCCATATTATATATGTAAATGGTAACTATAAAGGTAATGATGAAATTGGACAGCTAATGAATGATTTTCGTCAGACAGATTCAGATAAGATTCATTATGCTGCATTAGCAAAAGGTGTAAAGCATTTTAAGGATACTGAAAAGGGGCGTGAGCAAATGTGTGAAGCAGTTGAAAAATATGCAAAGGAATATGCAAAGGAATATGCAAAAGAATATGCGGTAAAGGAAAAGATGATTTCTGTGAAAAATCTTATGGAGAATATGAAACTTACAGTGGATCAGGCACTAAATGCTTTGGGAATTCAAGGGGGATGAAAGAAAAACCATAATAAATCAATTACAAAACCGAAATTAGGATATTTAAGTAGAGATATATTAAAAAATTTTTAGAACATAAATATAAGATGTTCTAGATTAGAAATGCTAAAGAGTGTCATGGCACACCCAAATAGAACGCCCCAGTAGCTGGAACTACGTGGGGCTTCTATTTAATTGAGCTGCTACAATTAACAGTGGGGTGAGGCACCAATGTGGTCAAAATAGCGTCAACTTAAGGAAAAGTCTTAAGTTGATGTATGATAAAGTTATCAAATAGAAGTTAGAAAATAAAGTAATTCAGAAAATGACGCACTTTAACAAGGACTCCGTGAAAGTCCTATTAATTAGTATAATTTTTATTTCAATCAAAAAGAAACTTTTTGATTGTTAAAGTGTGTTCGTCCCTTTGCTTTATTCTTTTTTCGTTTGAAAGTACGGCCTGGCATTATTTGAGACCTGTTACGGACAGCTTCTGAATAAAGTTTGTTAATTTCGTCGATAGTACTGATGGTACACAGTATTTTTGCAAACTGCTTGCAATTTGCAATCAAACGAAATATAATGAAGAAAAAAGAGGAGGCGATATCTATGGCAAGAACAGCAAATGTATTTGCACGTGTTGAGCCTGAAGTAAAAGAGCAGGCAGAGCAGGTGCTTGATCGACTTGGCATTCCAATGTCCAATGCGGTAGGAATGTTTCTGAGACAGATTGTACTCCAGAGAGGAATTCCTTTTGAAATGAAACTTCCGGCTTATGAGGAACCTGTTGCGTATGGTTCTCTTACAAAGGAACAGTTCGATGCAGAAATAGAAAAAGGCATGGAAGATATTAAAGCAGGCAGAGTATATTCAGCAGATGAAGTTGAAGCAGAAATGAAACGGGAATTTGGTATATGAAATATAAAGTGATGTATACAGCAGGAGCCAAAAGAGATCTGAGAAATATTTTCAGATATATTTCAGAGGAACTGTTAGCTCCAGAGAACGCTGCCAGACAGACAGACCGAATTATGGCTGCTATTCGAAAGCTGGACACCATGCCGAATAGAAACCGGCTTTATGATGAAGAACCATGGCATAGCAGAGGACTTCGGTTCTTTCCGGTGGACAATTATTTGGTATTTTATAAGACAAATGATGAAAATGAAATAGTGTATATAGTTCGAATTATGTATCGAGGACGTGATGTTCGCAAGCATTTAAGCCGGACAGAGGACATTTCAGAAAATTAAAATTTAATATGGAACCAGAGGTTTGAGCAGTTAGTCTATGAAAAATAGGGGAGCTGCTTTTTTCATACAAAGTCCATCTGAAGATGTGTGATTTAATACTAACGGAATACTATTTTACAGTCAGATGTGGAGATATCATTATTCTTTTCTATCATGAAGTGTATGACTGAAGCACAGATCTGGGGTGCAAATAACATGTAAATTTTCAGCCTAAGATGCTTTTAGGGCTATTTCAGGCTGGAAATTAAGGTAAAGCCATTGGAAGCAAAAGACGGGTAATTGCGGAAGCCCCCTGTGTGGTCGAAATATACAAAAGTCATTAAAGACAGGAAATGCTATTTGTGCTATACTTAAATCAAAATATGATAAGTGTGAGTGATGAGGTGAAGTTACCCCGCTATCTGTTTTTCTTTACACAAGTAGTACTAAAGAAATATAATTAGTTAAAGAAGAATGTACGTTGAGTTTTAAGGATTATTTTGATGGAGGCTAAAGTATGGGGCAGATTAATTTATATAGAATAGATGATAATAAGCAATCTGATTTCGAGGATAATATTGATTGTAAATTTGAATTTTTAGGGGAACAGAATTATAAATATTACGAAAATAGTGGTGAACAGTGTACGGTTGTAACCTATGTTAATAAAATTAAAAAATGTGAAAGCACCTGAATGGAAATGGGTTTTAGATGAATATGAATTTGACTATCAGCAGAGTATGGAATCAGTTAGGGCAATCCTGGTTATTAAGATAGAAAACGTTATGTATGCGGTTACATTTGGAATGGCTTATTTTGCAGTAGATAAGTTTTGCGATACTAAATTTGCATTTGATTTTGCAAGGCGAATTAGGTTTAAACAGATCAAAACTACTACATTAACTACGCCAAACTCAACAAAAAAATAAAACGGTTAATGTGTATTTGAATTATAATGATATTTTTTTATGAAAGTGGTGAGGCATACGCAAAAATAAAAGCCAAGGCAGATATTTTAATTAATGGAAAACTATGTGAAACAACAGTCGAAATTGGTCATTCAATAAAGGTGAGAATACCAAGCAATAACATAGTGGGAATACTACAGTTTATTAAAATGGTAGAAGAAACTCTTAAAAAAGATGAAATGCAAAAGATACCGGTATTTCAGAGGCTTAAAGATGAAGCAAAAATAAATGAATTGGATCTGCGTTTAAGTGAAAAAATAGAATCCGATATTGATTGTATCAATATATCAGAACTGGATATTATTGGTGTAACAGAAGTTTTTAATAATAATGATACTTGCTTCGAATTAAAGTATGATCGTAAAAAACATAAAATGGTGGAGCAGTTAACAAAAGAAAATTTGTTACAGTTTTTAGAAGAAAATAATTTGTCTTTGAAAAACGATTTTCTGAATATTAAGGTAATAAGTTATAGAGACGGTAATCCGGTGTGTACAGACATTATCAAGCGATTGATTGATTACACCGATGATGAAGGAAAGTGTATTCTCTTCTGGTTGTAGCAGTTGCTCTGGTTGCTTCGCATGTAATTTAGTACAAATGATAATCATCTTTTGTTCCGTCATCATTCTTGATAGAGATATCTGTAGATGTGGAACGAAGTACTGTACCTGCTTTTCTTGCAACAACGCATACACCGGAGTCAACAGCTGTCTTGGTTTCCATACCTGTACCAACAACCGGAGCCTCTGTTGTAAGAAGCGGAACGGCCTGACGCTGCATGTTGGATCCCATCAGCGCACGGTTCGCATCATCGTTCTGCAGGAACGGGATCAGGGCTGTAGCAACGGAGAATACCATTCGCGGAGATACATCCATGTAATCGAACATGTGCTGCTCGTACTCCTGTGTCTCCTCGCGGTAACGACCGGAAACGTTCTTATGAATGAAGTGTCCCTCTTCATCCAGCGGCTCATTCGCCTGTGCTACATGGTAATTATCTTCCTCATCCGCTGTCATGTATACAACCTCATCGGTTACACGTGGGTTGGAAGGATCTGTTTTGTCGATCTTTCTGTACGGAGCCTCTACGAAGCCGTACTGATTGATCCTTGCATAGGATGCAAGGGAGTTGATAAGACCGATGTTCGGTCCCTCAGGAGTCTCGATCGGGCACATTCTTCCATAGTGGGAATAATGTACGTCTCGAACCTCGAATCCGGCTCTGTCTCGTGACAGACCGCCAGGTCCCAGTGCGGAAAGTCTTCTCTTGTGAGTCAGCTCTCCAAGCGGGTTGTTCTGATCCATGAACTGTGACAGCTGGGAAGAACCGAAGAACTCTTTTACTGCTGCAGTTACAGGTTTGATATTGATCAGGGACTGCGGAGAAATACTCTCTGTGTCCTGTGTTGTCATTCTCTCACGTACCACACGCTCAAGTCTGGAAAGACCGATGCGGTACTGATTCTGAAGCAGCTCACCGACAGCACGGATACGACGGTTGCCCAGGTGGTCGATATCATCATCGTTACCAAGGCCATACTCCAGATGCATATTGTAGTTAATGGACGCAAGGATATCTTCCTTGGTGATGTGTTTCGGGATCAGGTCGTGGATATCACGTTTGATCGCATCACATCTGTCCTCAAATGTGTCATTTTCTTCCAGAATTTTTTCGAGCACCGGGTAGTATACTAATTCTGTAACACCCAGGGACTTCGGATCCTCAAGCTCCGGCAGATAGTGACGGATATCAACCATAAGGCTGGAAAGGACTTTGATCTCTCTCTCCTCACCCTGGATCCATACGTACGGAACTGCGGAATTCTGTAATGTATCAGCAAGCTCTTTTGTAACAAGTGTCTCAGCCTCAGCAAGGATCTCACCTGTTGTTGTATCTACAACATCCTGGGAAAGCTTGTGGCCTACGATACGTTTATTGAAATGAAGCTTCTTATTAAATTTATAACGTCCGACTTTGGCAAGGTCATATCTTCTAGGATCGAAGAACATTGCCATGATCAGGCTCTCTGCGCTCTCTACTGCAAGCGGCTCGCCCGGACGGATCTTCTTATACAGCTCAAGGAGACCTTCCTGATAGTTTGTGGAGGTATCCTTTGTAAAGCTGGCAAGGATCTTTGGCTCTTCACCAAACAGATCGATGATCTCAGCATTGGTTCCAATGCCCAGTGCACGGATCAGAACAGTGATCGGAACCTTTCTTGTTCTGTCTACACGTACATAAAATACATCATTTGAATCTGTCTCGTACTCCAGCCATGCACCTCTGTTCGGAATTACAGTACTGGAAAACAGTCTCTTACCAAGCTTATCATGAGCGATCGCGTAGTAGATTCCAGGGGAACGTACTAACTGGCTGACAATAACACGCTCAGCACCATTGATAACAAAGGTACCCGTAGCTGTCATCAGCGGTAAATCTCCCATGAAAATCTCGTGTTCGTTGATCTCTTCTGTTTCCTTATTGATCAGCCTTACTCGAACCTTCAAAGGTGCGGCATAAGTCACGTCACGTTCTTTACACTGCTCGATGGAATATTTTGCATCTTTTTCATCGTATGTGAAATCGATGAATTCCAGACTGAGCTTTCCGCCGTAATCTGCGATCGGAGAAATATCATCAAATACTTCTTTTAAACCTTCGTCAAGAAACCACTGGTAGGAATCTTTCTGAACTTCGATCAGGTTTGGCATTTCCAGGACTTCTTTTTGTCTCTGGTAGCTCATACGCATGCTTTTTTCCAGTTTTTACAGAACGAATTCTGTTTTTTTCCATTGACGTTTCACCCCTGTTTTTTCTTTAAATTTATTATAACTTGACCCTTTTTGCCAAAAGACATAAAGGCACATCTTGCCATAATATAGCATTCTTCACTATAGCACAGCAAGTTGCGCCTGTCAATCACTTTTTTTGATATTTTTTTAATTTTTTCAAATAATTGCAACAGTCGCTATTTCGTTACTGTGAACGGAGCGAACAGTAACGCTATTTCTTCGAGATTTTACTGTTTCTTACGTGGATACGATTTGAATATCCATTTTCTTCAAAACGATTGCCTTTATAACTGCTGATATGAGAACGGATAAATTCCGCCGCATATCCTCTGTTGCTGCGAAAGGAATTTCCGTCTGCCGAAATCCCCTTTGATCCGGCAATTCGCAGACCTGATTTTTTTATTGGAACCACAGACATTTCCCTGCACAGAAGAATGATTGCTTCTTATATTGAGTTCAATTCCATTGATCGCATTTTCAGAAACAAAATTATCCCGCTACCATTGCTGACTCACATCTCTGCAGAAGAATTCCTCTTGCCTTTATTTTTAAAACTGTAATTGCCATCAACCACACTCTTATCAATACATTTTACAAGTATGCC
>ENA-OQJD01000093-OQJD01000093.1-human-gut-metagenome-genome-assembly--contig:-NODE-93-length-11405-cov-6.296152_pt1 | contig 11405 bp, 9 predicted proteins | sample MGYA00242596_ERZ504762 | MGnify/ENA primary metagenome ERZ504762 (study PRJEB26092, sample SAMD00036356) | human gut metagenome | host: Homo sapiens | study: EMG produced TPA metagenomics assembly of the... | reverse complement strand
TTTTGTACCCGGTATCTGCGACAGTTTTCTTATTTTTCTTTTTTCGCAACCGTTTTTCCTCCTTTCGGTTTTCCTGTATCCGGAGACTGCTTGATCCGTTCCGGATCTGTTTCATAATAGTTTTCAGTTTCATATTTTCTGACGGGTGGACGAAGAAACTTCACCCGGATCATGTGCATCAGAACATCTTCAAGATGCATCCCGTCTTTTTCGTACATGGCAAATAAAAATGCCGGTAACATCAAAAGCACCATGACCGTTGCTGCATTACTGTTTCCCATCACATTTCGCAAGAGGAAATAGCTTGGAATTCCCATTGCAGCACCTATACCGATACAGATCAGCTGTCTTTTGGTCAGGTTAAATGCTACTTTATTTTTTACCTTCGTTAAATCTTTCGGTACGCTGACATATGCCATGATTTTCACTCCTTCCTGTAATTTAGTGCGCGTTAAATATCGACTTACTTAAGGATGCCGTCTTAAAGAGGCTGTAACATAAGATCACTGTGTAAGCCATAACGCCAAATAATGAAGAACTCAGATTATCTGAATACTGGATACCTGCAACAAGCACTGCATAGATTGCAACGCATACCATCATCAGAAATGCCTGGAAAGCCAGGGCAAAGAGTCCTCTGAAATAATTCGTGCCGATCTGTCCCCATTCTCTGTTACTCATAGTTGCGAATGGAATCGGCGCAACTGAGGTATATAGGTAAATCTCTATCATACGTCCATACATGATCACTGTGATTAGTACAGACAGGATTCTCATACAGAAGCCGGCGATAAGGGTTTCCAGCGCCAATACAACAAGTTCTCCGATTTCCATACTTTCCAGTGTTGCGGAAAGATCCGTCAATGCCGAAGAAATATCAATGGCGGTACTTCCTGTGATAACACCGGCCGCAGAATTAACTACGTGCTGGCCCACATCGAATACCGCCATTGTGATCGTAAATGTGTTACTCACCAGATATACAGCGATCCACATTTTTACGAAGTACTTGAAAAACATCCAGGTATCAATATCATGCATGTTGTTGCGCTCGGTCAGCATAGAAATCAATTCGTAGCAGAGTACGAGTGTGATAATAATACCTGCGATCGGCATGATCACGGAATCCGATAAGTTCCGGATCATACTGAATATGCTGCCGTTCCACCCTTGCGGGGTCTGTCCAACCTGGGTAGCGATCTCACCAGTCTTTTGATTGACATCAGTAAACATCGTGTCCAAGTTGGAAGTGATCATCCCGGTTAAGAGTTCCCTCATCCATTCCTCAATCGCATCAAAAATCTGACTGAACATGGATCTCTACTCCTTTCTCTTAACCAAATAATCCACTCAGAAGCGGGATCAGTTGTGTTCCGATCAGGATAACACCACCACCGCTCATCAGCTGCTTAATTCCCTGGGATTTTGCACCTGGGTTGTCGTTTCCATAACCTTCCATCAGGTTGATTACGCCCCAGACACCAAGACCGGCACCGATTGCAACGACCAGTGTCTGAAGGATATTGATTGCACTGCTAAAAAAAGCCATAATCAAATGTATGAACAAACGCTTTTTCTTATGGTCTGTAAGCGTTTGGCTCTACTCCTTTCCCTTTTATTCAGACCTTTTTGTACCCTTATCAGTAGTAGCAGGGTGCTCGAATTCTTTCTTTCATATCAGTCCTCACCTTCCTCAGCTTCAATCACTGATACGTCTTCTTGGGTTACAGTTACTTCATACATTTCAAATTCTGTATCTTCCGACAGCACCAGTCGGTGTGCCAGATACTTTTCGACATCAAACGCATTATTCTTATTGAAATCGGCAAGTTCCTTGTACCGTTTGTGCTTTGTGATGTCATATTTGTTGCTTAAAAACGGCCGGACTCCTCGAAGCTGTAAGATACATTTTTCTCCATCCATGACCGCCAGCTCATCTCTACTCATCAGTTCTTTTCCTGTCTTTTGATAGTTCAGTCCATAGGACCGGTTGCTGCCTCTGGTGTCTGATGTGTTGTAAAGATCAATGGTTTCCTTTCCCAGAGTTTCTGATATTTCTTTCAGTGTGGAACTTTCCTTTCCACCAAGGAAAAGAACAGTGTCACAGTTACCTGTGATCGTCTCTGCAGCATCCTTATAGATGGTTTTCAGCTGAGATTGTGACTGCAGAATGATAGAAGCGGAGATTTCCCTGCTTCGGATCGTAGCAATCAACTTGTCGAATTTTGGAATCTGTCCGATATTGCTGAACTCATCAAGAAGCAGCCGTACATGATAGGGAAGTCGGCCTCCATGCTCATCATCCGCTTTATCACAAAGCAGGTTAAAGAGCTGGGTGTACATGATTGCTACCACAAAGTTGAATGTGTCATCTGTATCGCTGATGATGACAAACATAGCTGTTCTCTGATCACCGATCATATCCAGTTCCATTTCGTCATATGACATGATTTCTCTTAGTTCCTGAATGTCAAATGGTGCAAGTCTGGCACCACAGGAAATCAAAATCGACTTCGCAGTTTTGCCGGCAGCAAGCTTGTACTTGCGATATTGCCTTACTGCAAAGTGTTCCGGATTTTCTGCTTCCAGTTCTTCAAACAATTCATCCACTGCATTTTTAAATTCTTCATCATCCTCCCTGGTCTCACTGGCGTTGATAAATTCCAGCAAAGTAGAAAAGTTCTGTTCTTCCTCCGGTGCCTCATACCAGATGTATCCGATCAGTGCAGAATACAAAAGACGCTCGGCCTTGACCCAGAAATCTTCCGTTGATTTTTCGCCCTCACCCTTGGTATTTGCGATAATGGTATTGACCAGCTTTAAGATGTCTTTTTCACTCCGGATATAATGGAACGGATTATAATGCATGGACTTTTTAAAGTTGATCGTATTTAATACCTTGATCCGGTATCCTCCATTTACCAGCATCTTCCCGCATTCAACGATGATCGTACCCTTTGGATCAGTGACCACATAGGATACGTGGTCCGTCATCTGCATAAGATTGGGCTTCACATAGAATCTTGTCTTACCGGATCCGGAACCACCGATGACGATCACATTTTTATTTCTGGCATACTTTGGGGCTTTTGGCCGGCTGTTCATGGTCAGACGTTCCGTTTCTGTGAGGATGACATTGTTTTCAAAGACCGGATCCATGAAGGGTTCGATATCTTTTCTATTTCCCCATCTTGCGGATCCATACTCCACACCCTGCCGGAACTTCTTTGCATTTTTAGAACGATAGTAGACCACCAGTTTTAATGCACCTGCAACCAGAACACCTACCGTAAGATCCTGCAAAGCGATACTTGGCAGCCAGCTTAAAAATGCCAGTCGGAAATTGACTAACATCACGCCAAGTCTCTGGACCATGCTTTCTCCCAGGCAATGCCGGTACAGCCAGGATCCTTTATCTGCTACATAGAAGATAAAGAAATATGGGAGATTTAAGATCACCAGCCGTTTGATCTGGACCTTCTGTAATTTCTCCCGCATCATCGTTCCTGACCTCTGGATTTTTGTCTCTGCTTCACACGCTGGCGGTGCTTTGCTTTTCTTTCTACAGATTTCTGCAGTTTCTTTCTGACAGATGGTTTCTTCACCTGTTTCTTTTTCAGTTCTACTCCGGCATATTCCCGGAAAGCCGCTGTCATCACATCCACATCTTTAGCCTTAAAGAAGACCAGATATTTTGGTGGATCCGCACCGACTTCTTTTTTCAGGCTGTAATCAATCCCGTACTTTCTTGCCACACGGTCAAAGGATTTGATATTTTCATCTGTGATCTTTATGTTGGAAAGCTGTACTCCCTGTGCATTCAGCTGCTTGATGGTCTGCTTTCCATGTGGCTTTTTCTTTTCAATCTTTTTTCGGGCTTTTTCCCTTCCTTTCTCCTGGGCCCGTCCGGTCTTTTCAGCCATTTTCACCTGCGTTGCTTTCTGTTTCCTCCGGTTGTCCATTTCCAGGAACTTCCGAATGGCTGCTTTTAGCACACTGGCAGTGATCTTGACTCCTTGGATGCTCAGGCTGATTACTTTCTGATTTACTTCTTCCTGCAATTACCCACGTCCTTTCTTTCCTTTCATCTCAGAATAAAGACGGGCAATACAATATCCGATGCATGGAACATGTTTTCCTATATGGACAGCCACCACATGGTGTTGTTTTTACTTGCTTTTTCTTTTCCGGTAAGCAGATAGTGGCGACTGTTTCAAGCTACAGCCTTTCTTTTTGCCTCCCCACCAGTAACAGTACTTACAGGACCATGGCTTTTCTTCGCTGTACTTTCTTCCTTCTATAGCTGCATTTGGTTCTATGATCAGATCTTTATTTGTCTTCATTCTGTTCTTCCTCTTTTCTCATGATTTCTGTCAGTTTTTTCTCTGCCTGACTTCCGGCAGCAATGAGACAATACAAAACTGTAAATATTGCCGCTGCTCCCAGAAGAGCAACAAAAATAATGATATTTCTCATGGTTTCTCCCATCTAAAAAAGCGTCCACAGATTCCTTTCGGTTTCCATGAACGCTCATTCTTATTTGATTAGTGTTTCTTTTTTCTCATAAATGCAAGGACTCCTGTACCAGTCGCACCAATGCCGAGAAGCATAAACCACAACCACAGATTGGTGTTATCCCCAGTCTTTGGTGAATCACTGACAGGTTTTCCACCTTCCGGTGTCTTTTCTGCCGGTTTTTCCTCATCTACCATAGTTACATGCTGTACTTCACTAGTATCCTTTACTTCGAATTCCACATCTTTTGCAACCAGATAGCCATCCGGTGCTGTTTCTTCACGGAGAGTGTATTTTCCGATTGGAAGCATTTCGATGTAATGTGCTTTCTCTGTACTGGTCCAGCTTTCCACAACTTTTCCATCCTGATCAAGGATCGTGAGTTTTGCTCCCGGAAGTTCTTTTCCGGCGATATCCTGTTTGGAGATTTTCACCTTCGTCACATCATCCTTCATCTCAACTTTCTGCACATCGGCAGTATCTTTGATGGTGAACTTCACGCTTTCAGCTGTCACATAACCATCGGCCGGTTTTGTTTCAACCAGTGCGTATTCTTTTCCGACAGTCAGCTCACGGATCACATGTGCTTCTTTACCGGAAGTCCATTCATCCACGATATTTCCATCGGCATCTACCACTTTCAGCGTACATCCTGGAAGTTCTTTTCCGGTTGTCAGACTGGATTTGGTAAATTCTACAACGGTTGGCTGATTCTCAAAGGTAAAATCATAGGTTACAGTCGGCTGATTCTCACCTGCATACTCAAAAGTAAATTCCTTTACTTCATCGTTGGTTACGAATCCATCCGGTGCATAGAGTTCTTTTACATAGTAAGTGGCTCCTATTGGAAGATCTGCAACAAATGTGATCTTTCCTTCTTCATCCGTAGATTTCAGTTCAATGATCTCATTGGCTTCGATCAGGACTTTACCAGTTGTCTCAGACTTAATGTCTTCTTTGGCAAATAATCCAAAGATAGCTCCTTCCAGTGTACGGTCAGAATCTTTTTCCTTCTTAAGTACACTGACTTCTACTCTCTGACGGTTGTTCTGCCAGTCTTTGTCATAGACTACAACCGGTGTATTCTGATCCACGTAAGTCAGATCTACATGACGGATCTCACCATCCAGTACATGACCGTAAGCAGTTCCTGTTTCTTTCACATAGTATTTACCAAGTGGAAGATTTTCCAGTTTTGCAATACCGGTTTCATCTGTCTTGATCGTTGCGATCAGTTCATCCTTTTTATAGTAATCGTCACTGACGCCATCTGCAGCCTTGATGTCTTCCTCAGCATAGACTTCAAAAGTAACATCTGTCAGCTTTCCGGTTACATAGTTGAAAATGTGCTCCACCACACCTTTGACCTTATCGGCCAATGTAACAGAATCCAGGAATTCTCCCTTTTTGTTGATGATCAGTTCACCAACCGGTACCTCGTCCTTCATTTCCACTTTCTGAACCTCTCCGGTATCTTTGACTGTGAATGTCACATCATTGGCTACCAGATAACCATGCGGTGCAAATTCTTCATGGAGAGTATAAGTCTCACCCACTTTCAGATATTTGATCACATGCGGTGCATCTTTGGAAGATGTCCAGCTGTCTACCACATTTCCATCTTTATCCGTTACTTTCAGATAAGCTCCATCCAGTTCTACACCGGTTGTTGCATCTGATTTTGTGATCTCAACAGTTGTCGGCTGGTTCTTCTTTACGGATTTTAATGTTACTGTCTGTACATCCTGCCCCTGATAAGAAGCATCAAATCTCAGTACTTCATCCGAAGATACGAATCCATCTGGTGCTTTCAGTTCTTTTACATAATAGCTTCCAAGTGGAAGATCCAGTGTACATGCTGCCTGACCTTTTTCATCAGAAGTCATTTCCTGTAAAAGAGTATCTGCTTTAACGATCACTTTTCCATCTTTCGTCTGAATGTCTTTTGCATTGTAAATACCGAACACTGCTCCGGCTACTGTATTGCCTGTCTCAGCATCCTGTTTTTCGACAGTAATCGACACTTTCTGTCGTTCATCTGTGACAGAGATTTCTTTCTCGATCACTGCAGTATCCTGATCCGCATAAGCAAATTCGACATTTTCCGGCACCGTATTTAACACATAAGTGTCCGGTGCATTCTTCTCTTTGACATAGTATCTGCCAAGTGGAAGATTCTTTACAGTTGCATAACCATCTGTATCCGTTGTAACGGTTGCCACCAGTGCATCCTTTGCAAAGTACAAAGTTCTCTGTCCATCTGCATCTACCTGATGATCGGCAGTATAGATATCCTCTGCCGCATAGACTTCAAATTCAGCACCTGCAAGTCCAGCCATTTCATACTGGAAGTCCTTATCAAATCCCTTTAACACTTCACCCTGTTTATAGATCTTTAACTGACCTTTGACCGGGGCATTGGTATATTCCACATCAATGACTGCATCTCCTGTGACAGGATCGGTCAGATAAGCAGTATCTGTATCAACTGCAACTGTCACATAGTTTTTGGATATTGTGTACCCATCGGGTGCCGTCACTTCCTCAATCCGGTAGTTGCCAGGTTTCAGATTCTTTGGCAGTACCAGGTATCCTTCCTCATTTGTGAAATAGGATTTGTGTACCGTTGGCTTCGGATAGGATGTTGTCTGTTCCACATATTTCTGGTTATCCAGGTCATATACCTTGAATTCTGTATTTGCCAGGAGTACAGATTTCTGTGTTTCTGCATCCTTTTTGATGATCTTTAATTTTGCTTTGAATTCTTTATCCAGCAGCACTCGCCATGTCTGCGGTGTATCCGGATAATTCTCTGTGATCTTCACTACAAAATCATCGACCGGTGCATAGTTGTGTTTGCTTGTGGTTTCTCTTACCACATAAGTTCCATATGGAAGCGGAATCGATCTTGCATATCCTTTTTCATCGGTAAACATTTCTGCCTGGCCATCTGCAGTCAGTACAACTGGTCTGGCTGAGTCAAAATCATAACTTCCATCTGCTTTTACTTTCAGATCACTGACAAGCCATGCTGAAAAACCGACTCCCTGCAGAAGATCTGCATCGGTCTTTCCATTGTTTGCGGCTTTAATGATCTGGAACGGCTGCTTAATGACTGTTTCTTTACATACAGAAGTTCTTTCTACTGTCGGAACAGTAGCACCTTCGTAAGTACAGTCCACATCATGTTCTGTCGGATCCAGTACGTACCCCACCGGAGCACTAAGCTCTTTCAGATAATACTTTCCAAGATAGAGATCTGATACAGAAGCTTCGCCATTCTTATCCGTTGTCAGGGATGTGATCAGGGTGTCTTTCTTATAGATTGTTCCGGTTCTTCCATCCGGATGAACAATGTCTTCTCTTGCATAAAGACCATATACCGCACCTTCCAGTGTTGCGTCTCCCTGGGCTTCATTGCCTGTCTCAGCATCCTGTTTTGCAATGTTGAGCTTTGCATTTGTTCGCTTATCCGTTGCATTTTTGGTCGTTGTCTTTCCGATAGCAAGAGTCACATTATAAGACTTTGTATCAATCTGATACCCTGTTGGAACAGAGATTTCCTTCAGATAAACAACTTCCTGTGTCTTTTCCATTGTAAGCTGTGAAGCACCATTCTGATCAGTTTCAGGCATCTCTGCGATCAGCTTTGTACATGCAGCATCGGAATAGATCCCGTACACTGCACCAGCCAGTGCATTGCCTGTATCCTGGTCTTTCTTTACAATGGATACCTTACATTCTTTTGTCCAGGTTACTTTAAAATCCACATATTTCTCATTTCCGACACCTTCACCGAAAACAAGAGCCAGATCCTGTGTTCCGGATCCTGTTACAATCTTGTAAGCAGAGTATTCTTTATCAATGCTTCCCTTCATCTGAGAAGAAAATGTAGCACTGACGCTCTCTGCCTGATCAAGTGGTGCTGTCAGATAAAACTGTGTACCTCCACTGATTTCTACACTTGCTCCTGCAGCACTTGTTTTACCGGTTGACACATTTACAAGCTTTACACCACTTGGCAACTTAAATGTAATCGTCTGCAGTTTATCTGCTTTGAATGTGATCACACTTGTTCGCTGGCTGTTTCCTTCCACATAAGCCTTTACATTAGATTCGGAAAAGCTCATATCTACAGACGGAATGTCCGGCATATTTACACAATAGTTATAAAGTTCCATTGCCAGGTTCTTTCCTGTCGCATTGGTTCCGGATGCCCAGTCACTGGATCCATTTGCATAAGCCGCTGCAAGATGGGTAATGATGAATCTCTTTCCTGCCGGAAAATCCGGATGTTTCTCATCGAAGAAACCATTCTCATCACTTGCTTTTGTTCCGTAATAGCAGACCTTTGCAAGTGTCTTTCCATCGGCAAGTTTCTGGATCGTATAAGTTCCATTTCCCGGTCCTTTTTTCGATGGTTCAACACAGTATGCTGTCGCATTGATGCTTCCCCATTTCACATAATATGGACAAGTCAGATAAGAACCTAATCCATAGTCTGCGTAATAGTACCAGGAACCGGCTGTGACTGTGACTGATTTTGTTCCTGTTTCACCGGAAGCAAGCATCATTGGCATATCAAAAGTAATACTTTCGCCTGCTTCAAGATCTGCAAGAGCAACTTCCTGATCAACAGCTTCCTGCATAACCTCTGAGAGTGTGATCCCTGTTTCCTGATCAACGGTCTCCTGATCCTCCGTTGCTTCGATTTCTGCATCAAATTCTTTTTCTGTCAGTTCTGTTTTGCTCTCCGTTTCAGCAGCACCAGTTTCCTCTGTAGACGAGCCAGCCTCAGAATCCTCTGTTTCTGTCTCATCGGAAGAACCAGCATCCTGATCAGAAGAACTTTCTGACTGCGAATCTTTCTGCTGATCCGCTTCTTTTACCACGATCTTTCGATTGATCTGGTAGGTTGGGTGATCCGTTGTCTGGGGTTCTACATAATAGACTGCCTTATAGGAATTGGCATAATCGGTAGAAAAGTCATTCCCGTCCGTATCTTTTGCTTCCTGAAATGTAACTTTTACTTTGCTGTCATCCTGGATCGTAAGACCGGTATAATCACTCTTTACATCGAAATTGTCTCCAACCTTGATCTCATAATCCTTTGCAGTTACCACTTCATCTTCATCCAACTGATCCTTGATCTCCTCATAATACGGAATCTTTTTTACAGATCCGGCATCATCAGAAGCATAGGCAACAGCGGGAGAGAGTACCGTCGATAGAACCGTTACTGCAGTCAGTAAACCGGACATCACCCTGCGTGCTTTCTTTTTCACGTTCATTCTCTTAAATCCTTCCTTTCTGATTTTTTTGTGTATGGTTATCTGTTCGTGTCTGCGTATTATCTTTTATACGAAGATGATCGCCTCCTTTCCTGAAATTTGCGCTATTTGGGACAGTCAGCACAAGCTGAGATAACAGCACAAATATATGGCGGTACCTGTTTGTCACAAATACCGCCACATGATTTCTACTGTCATCCTCTTTTCAGATTCAGACATTTTATTTTGATTTAAGATTTAAGCGTTTTCCTGTTTTCTTTCCCGGATCCGTTCCTATATCAGTTTCCATCTCTGATACGTTTTCTTCTGGCAGACACGCAGCTTTTCGCTCTGTGCATGTTCAAACCGAATATCACTCCGGGCAGGCTATTCATTTTTCAAGGTACATGAAGGTGTTCTATGCAAACCCTTCATATAACGAAACGCTCAGAGCCTGTTTTACAGTGGTCTAATTCAATTTTTTTAAAATTCTTCGTTTTCCGCCTTTTTTTTCATCGTTTTTAATGCCCTGTTCAGGAGGTCATTTACACTCTGCTGTTTGATTCCCAGATAATCTGCAACATCCTGCTGACGCATTTCCTCGAAATAAACCAGATTGAGTACCGTCTTTTGTCTCTCTGTTAACTCTTTGATCAAAGCGTTTAGAATTTCTCTGTCGATAACATCGTCAACAAAATCTTTTGAAGATCCTCTCATAATCTCCGCATCATCTGTAACATCGCTGTTAGAAAACACACCATGATTGGTGCTGATTTTGCTCTGGCTGTATGCCATACGGTCTTCAGCCTCCATCAGCAGACGGATATACCAGTTTTCATTATCAAAGAACTCTTTATTGAATTCCTTGTTATCGCCAGTTACACTCACATATTCATAGTCATCACAACTATGAAGCGGAAATACGGTTGATTGATTTCCTGCTGTATAAAGTACATATCCGTGATCATAAACAGAGATTGTTGTATCTGCATTGATCATTTCCTTTACTACAACTTTGTGTTCCTTCAAGGATTTCACGCTTGGGATTCTCTTCTCCACATCAGCAACTTTCACGATTTTTTTCAGTTCTTTTAATGTCAACATAAAGACCACCTTTCTGCCTTTCGGCTCCGGGTGGTCCATTCCATCTTTTATGAAATTTCTGCACAGACATAAAGAACTGCAGTACAAGAGGTCACGAACTCACCCGTTTTTTTTGAACGGGAGTCCGCGACTCCTTTGTAACGCATGTATCTGCGTTTAGATTAAGTTTGCCAGATTGCCTGGCTTATTCAGTTGATATGTGCATCTTCTGATTCATTCTCTGTTTGCTCTTTGCGAAACATGGAATAATCGCCCATAGCATCGTAAGGACAATGCCTTACAAATTCCTGGTATTCGATTTCAGTCATCTTTGCTTCCTCCTTTGTGTCATATTATCAAAATCTCTCTCTGCAATTATTTTTGTCAGAAGAGAATTCAACCTCTATATAACGAAACGCTGAGAGCCTGTTTTACTAGTGGGGTACGGACAAAAATTAAAAATTTTTAAATTTAAGTTAACTAATACTAAAACAAAACCGAACCGAAACCAAACTAAAACTAACTTAACTAACTAAC
>ENA-OQJD01000091-OQJD01000091.1-human-gut-metagenome-genome-assembly--contig:-NODE-91-length-11661-cov-4.040402_pt1 | contig 11661 bp, 10 predicted proteins | sample MGYA00242596_ERZ504762 | MGnify/ENA primary metagenome ERZ504762 (study PRJEB26092, sample SAMD00036356) | human gut metagenome | host: Homo sapiens | study: EMG produced TPA metagenomics assembly of... | reverse complement strand
CGAAGAACTTACAGATGATAATCTGTATAAGTCAACTATAGTAGGGGGTGTAAAGATGTAAATTTAATGTAGAAAAGCATCATGAAACAGACGGTAATTTTATGTTTTGTGTATTATTATCGCATTTTCGGTAATAATTCAGGTGCGTTCAGGTCAGTTCTTTACAAGTAACAATTTAATGGATTTAATAAGGTCAATGATTATACCTGCTATTTACGCATTATGTGCATTGCTTAGTTTCGTAAGTACAGGTGCGGACGTATCATTTCCTTTAATTGCAGCACTTTCAGCGTATATTGCTGTAACACTTGGAAATCACTTTTCATTAGGTGTTATTCCGGTATTTATTATAGCAATTGGTGTTGGATGTCTTATTGGCTGTATTAATGGGTTCTTTATTGTTAAGTATAAGTTTAATAGTTTGATAGTAACGCTTGGAACATCATCTATTTGTAGTGGTATTTTGTTTGGCGCATTTGAAGCCGGCAGAACAGAACTGCCAGATAAACTATATAAGCTGAGTAAGATAAATATTGCAACTGTTACAAATGCAAAATCAGGGCTGAGTTCATCGCTTCCGGTTACAGTTATTATTATGATAGTACTGTATGTAATTGCATATATGGTTTTAAATTACACAATGGCAGGAAGAAGTGTATATGCAGTAGGCGGAGATGAAGTCAGCGCACAGAGAGCAGGAATAAATGTCGGAAAAGTCAGATTTCTGGTATTTGTTGTAAATGGTGGAATAGCTGCAATTGCAGGTTTATGTTATGCAATGATGTCTTATTTTTATCTCCCAAATGAATATGCTGGAGAAGAAATGCTGGTAATTGCGGCAGTAATTCTGGGAGGAACACGTATGACAGGAGGAATTGGTACTCTCAGAGGATGCCTGCTTGGAACATTGCTTCTTACAATGGTTGCAAATAGTTTGATTTTGCTTGGAATTTCAGTATATTGGGAAAAGGTATTTATAGGAGCAATTATAATAATAGGTACTGCAATTTCTGCTATGCAGGCAAAAAGTGCATCGAAGACGACCGCAAAGAAGAAGGGGGTAGAGTAAACATGAATGAATCAAAGAAAATGAAAAAAAGTATTACCTTACCTTTTGATGAAAATTCGAGAAGATTAATCATTATTTTGGTGGTATTGGTTTTTATAACCGGAATTACAAAGTCATCACAGTTTTTGAATGTAGGTAATGTACAGTCAATTGGAAAGCAGCTTACAGAATATGGCCTTATGTCACTTGGAATGGGTATATGTATGTTAAGCGGAGGAATTGATTTATCAACAGTATATATTGCAAATTTATGTGGAATAAGTGCAGGATTAATTATTCAGAGTAATACAAGTGGAATTGCAGGAATAATATTTGCATGTGTAGTTGCACTTGTTGTAGGTGCTTTATGTGGTATTTTTAACGGATTCCTTGTTAGTTTTCTTAATATTCCGCCAATGCTGGCAACACTAGGTAGTTATGAACTATATATGGGAATATCCATTGTTTTGTCCAAGGGAAGTACTGTATCTGCAAATGGACAGTTTAATATTCTTTCAGCAATGACGATTTTTGGGATTCCGTTACCATTTATTTTGTTTATAATTTGTACAATTATACTCACATGGATTATGAGTAAAACGAGTTTCGGAAATAAGGTATATTTAGTTGGAACAAATGCGAAATCCGCAAAGTTTGCAGGAATAAATGTTAAGAAGACGACATTGTGCTGTTACATGATTTCAGGCATTTTATCCGCAGTTGCAGGACTTGTGAGCTTATCAAGATTGAATTCTGCTAAGGCGGATTTTGGAACAAGCTATACAATGCAGACAATATTGGTCGCTGTTTTAGGTGGAATTAATCCGGATGGTGGTTTTGGTAATATACCGGGAATTGCTTTTGCGGTTATTATTCTTCAGACACTGTCTTCTTATTTAAATCAGTTTCCGTCTATCAGCAACTATTACAGAGATATGATCTGGGGTGTAGCATTACTTGCAGTTTTAGTATTTAACATTTACATTTCAAAACGACGTGCAAAAAAGGCAGCGTCTAAATAAAAAGGAGGTATAAGATTATGCAACATGGAATTTATTACGCATATTGGGAGCATGAATGGGATGGAGATTATCATTATTACATAGACAAGGTTTCCAGGCTTGGGTTTGACATTTTGGAAATTGCTGCCGGGCCACTCCCGGAATATAGTGATGAAGGGTTAAAGGAATTAAAAAAGCATGCGGCAGATAAAAATATACGACTTACTGTTGGATATGGTCCGGTGCCGGAAAATAATATTTCAAGCAGTGATCCAGCGGTAAGAAAGCATGCACTTGAATTCTATACTGATTTGTTTAAAAGAATGGAAAAAATTGGAGCAACTCTTATTGGCGGAGCTTTATATTCATGCTGGCCTATTGATTATTCTAAACCGGTTGACAAAAAGGGCGATTGGGAGAGAGGAATAGAAGGAATGGCCAAACTTGGAAGGATAGCAGCAGAATGCGGAATTGAGGTGCTTGGCCTTGAAAGTTTAAATCGTTTTGAGAATCACGTTATTAATACATCAAAGGAATGCACTGCGTTTGTGAAAAGTGTTCGTGAATTAGAGCCTAAGGCATCTAATGTAAGTGTAATGTTAGATACTTTTCACATGAATATTGAAGAGGAAAGTATTGGTGCAGCAATACGTGAGGCAGGCAGTTTACTGGGACACTTCCATACAGGCGAGTGTAATCGTATGGTTCCGGGAAGAGGACGAACACCTTGGAGAGAGATTGGAGAGGCATTAAGAGACATTAATTATGATAAGACAGTTGTGATGGAGCCTTTTGTTATGCCGGGAGGAACTGTAGGACAGAATATTAAGGTATGGAGAGATATTGTACCTGACACAAGCGAAGAAGCATTGGATCGTGACGCAAAGAATGCACTAGAATTTGAACGATATATGCTTGGATGAAATTCGGAGGATAGCAATTGAAAAAATATGATGTTGTTGCTTTAGGCGAGCTACTAGTAGATTTTACTGATTATGGAATGAGTGGACAGGAAAATCCGGTTTTTGAAGCAAATCCGGGAGGAGCTCCGTGTAATGTACTTGCTTTATTAAGAAAATATAATAAATCCTGTACATTCATAGGCAAAATTGGTAATGATTTTTTTGGAAAAATGCTGACTGCTATATTGGATGAAACCGGAATTGATCACAAAGGATTAATTATAGATGATTACTATAATACAACACTAGCATTTGTGAAAAATTATGAAAATGGCGACCGAGAATTTTCATTTTATCGTCATCCAGGAGCGGATATGATGTTATCGTCAGATGAGGTTGCGTATGAACAGATAAAGCAGTCTAGGATCTTCATTTTGGAACTCTTTCTATGACTGATGATAATGTAAAGGAGGCAACAAAACGAGCAATTGAGACCGCTAAAAATAACGGATTAATCATTTCTTTTGATCCAAATCTCAGACCACCATTATGGAAAAGTCTGGATGATGCGAGAAAACAGATAGCATATGGATTAAGTCAGTGTGATGTTTTGAAAATCTCGGATAATGAAATTGAGTTTATGACAGGAACATCTGATTTTGACAAAGGAGCAAATATTCTTATGGAGAGATATCCAAATATAAAACTCCTTAATATAACAGCCGGTGCTGATGGAAGCTATTCTTATTATAGAGAAATTATGGCATATGTACCTTCATATTTGCTTGGTGGAACAATTGATACAACAGGTGCAGGCGATACATTTTGTGGAAGTGTGTTAAATTATCTATTGGATCATGATTTAGAGAATTTGAGTAAAGAAAATTTGATAGAGATGCTGCAAATTGCCAACGCTGCCGCATATCTGGTCACAACAAAGAAAGGCGCAATCCGCTCAATGCCTGATCCAAAAGATGTGCAAAAAGTAGTAAATAATAATTATATAAGAGAAGATTAACAAAAGGGCGTGTGAAAAAACTCTCGTTTTTTCACACGCCCTATTAGTGTATTAGAACATCGGAAAATATACATATTATTGTTTCAACAGCACTTTGATGTCTTCCTCCGGTGTGGTAATAGGTGCAATCCCATAGTTTTCTACCAGAAAGTTCAGAATGTTAGGAGAAAGGAACGCCGGTAGAGAAGGACCTAGACGGATATTTTTTATACCAAGATGTAACAGTGTTAAGAGGATGCAGACTGCTTTCTGTTCATACCAGGAGAGTACAAAGGAAAGCGGAAGCTCGTTTACTGAACATCCAAATGCATCCGCAAGTGCTATTGCAACCTGTATCGCGCCATAAGCGTCATTACACTGTCCCATATCCATCAGTCGCGGAAGACCACCAATTTCTCCGAGATTTAGATCGTTGAAACGAAATTTTCCACATGCCAGAGTCAGGACGATACTGTCAGAAGGCGTCTGTTTTACAAATTCTGTATAGTAATTTCTGCCCGGTTTGGCGCCATCACAGCCGGCAACCAGGAAGAAATGACGGATAGCTCCTGATTTTACGGCCTCTATTACAGTATCCGCATGGGACAGGATTGCTGAATGCCCAAAACCGGTTGTTACCTGTGTGCCGCCATTTATGCCTGTGAAGGTCTGATCCTCCTTGTAACCACCGAGCTCAAGTGCTTTTTCAATAACAGGAGTGAAATCTTTCTGTTCATCGATATGAACAGTACCCGGGAAGGCAACCACTTCTGTTGTGAACACTCTGTCGATGTAGCTGCTTTTTGGAGGCATCAGACAATTTGTGGTGTAGAGAATAGGAGCAGGAATATGATCGAATTCTTTTTGCTGATTCTGCCATGCTGTTCCGAAATTTCCTTTCAAGTGAGGGAATTTCTTTAAGAGTGGATATGCATGGGCAGGGAGCATTTCACCATGAGTGTAGATATTGATTCCCTTTCCATTTGTCTGTTCAAGCAAAAGCTGCAGGTCCTTTAAATCGTGTCCGGTTACTACGATAAAAGGTCCCTTTTCCACCGTAAGCGTAACATCTGTTGGCTCCGGTGTTCCATAGGTTTGTGTATTTGCCTTGTCTAGAAGTGCCATGCACTTTAGATTGATTTCACCTACCTTGAGAACTGTTGGAAGCAGTTCATCCATACTTTCTGCGTAACCAATCCTGAACAAGGCTTCACAGAAAAACTGATTTACCTCGGGATCTTCAAAATTCAGGACATATGCATGATAGGCATATGCAGCCATTCCGCGAATACCAAAGAGAATAAGTGACTTCAGGGAACGGATATCTTCATCAGCATTCCATAGCTGTTGCATATCATATTCGTCAGTTCGTCCACAAGGAGACTGACATTTATTACAGTTGCCAACCAGAGAGGCTTTTTCTGCTCTGACCTTTTGTATCATATCTTCAATTGCTGCATTATCAAAGCTTACATTTGTAATTGTGGTAAATAAGCCCTCGATAATGGTCTGCCAGGTCTTTTTTGAAACAGCTGATGTGTCATCGATAGCTCTCGCCAGACCAATCAGTGCGCCTGTCAATTCATCCTGTAACTGTGCAGTATCTGCCTTTTTTTCCGCAGACACCTATATTTCCGGTACAGCCGGTGCATCCGGCCGTTTGTTCACATTGAAAACAAAACATATTTTTTTCCTCCATCAGTAGTTTTTTATGTTTCTGATAGAATAATAGCGTTATAAAAACAACTTGTATGTTTGATTTCCAACATAACGAATGCTTTTGAAAAAAATTTATCTATTATAATTAGAATAGTTTTTTCTTAATCCCTTAACAATAATAAACATAGTCACAAATTCAGCTGCTGGAAAAGCAAGCCACACACCTGTCATGCCAAAGGCGGCTGAAAGTGCGAATGCGAAAATGCTTATAGCGATAAAACCACGCATGATAGATGCCGCAAATGCATATTTTACGGACTCAACGGCGCTTAGGATAGCAGAACCTACTATATTGATTCCGGCAAAAATAAAGCCTGTAAAGTAAATGCGCAGTCCGCTCTCGGCATACGAAGCAAGCCTGGCATCGTGCTCGCTGTTGAAAACAGATGTCACAAAAGGTGCAAAGGTGCATATGAACAAAATGAGCAGTGCAGCAATTAAGAGAGATGAAACGACAGCCATCCTGAGTATTGAATCTACATTTTTTCTAAGTCCTCTGCCGTAATAGTCGCTGATAAGAGGCTGTGAACCCTGTGCTATTCCGTTGAACAAAGCTACAGCGACCAGTGACGTATTGGCAACCACACCGTATGCTGCCACGCCGATATTTCCTGCAAGCCTCAGGATAATCATATTGAAGACAATAGTTATGACACCTGATGATATCTCAGCAACAAAGGAAGAAACACCAACCTGGCAGGAGTAAAAGAGTCTCTTGACAGATGGAACCGTCGGCTTAAGCTTTACGGAGCATTTGTCTGAGCAGAAATGAATACAGCATATCAGGATGCCTATAATCGGTGAAATAGCAGTAGCTAAAGCGGCTCCTTCCATATCAAGTCCAAGCGGGAACATGAGTATGTAATCAAAAACAATATTAAAAAGGCTACTGAAAAGTGTGGCACACATGGCAATGGATGGTGCGCCATCATTTCTTACGAAAGCGTTGCACACATAGTTGCACATGAAAAACGGTGTAAAAAGCATGAAAATACGTGTATAGTTTTTACCGGTATTTATAATTGCCGAATCTCCGCCGAGCAGCCCTACGAGCCTGTCCGGAATGAAAATACCAATCAATATGAATATAACGCTTATCATAATACACCACAGCAGGGCATGAAAAAAGTAAGCTCTCGCTGGATGTATCGCCCTTATTTTTCTCTACGACATATCTGATAGCGGAGCCGACTCCGATCATTGCGCCTATGGCAAAAATCAAATTGTATACAGGCAGCACCAGATTGAGCGCGGTGATACCGTTTGAGCCGACCGCTTTTGAGATAAAGAAGGTGTCGGCAAGTATATATAATGACATACCCACCATGCCGAGTATGTTTTGTGAGACATATTTTACAAATAATTTTTTCATAATAGCTATATTGTAAATGCATCTGTCATTTAAATCAATGATATTTTTGATTAGCCCGGATGTAAAAAAGTTTCAAAATGAGACCTTTTGACTATTGAAATATTTTTCAAGTACATTATAATGAACATGTTGAAATAAAATTGGGATTACTAAAGGAGGATAATTATGGAAAACAATAAGCTTTCAACAGGTTTAACCGTATGGTTATGGATTATTTTCGTGGTGAATGTTCTTGCAGCAATTGGCGGTATTGTCGTTGCACTGGGTGCTTCAGTCGTAGGAGCTGCTTTAGGATTAGGTTCGATATATGTCGTACTGAGTTTCATTGGCGTTATACTACAGATTGTCATAACTGTTTCTATCGGTATTTTGCTTTTCGCACACAAAAAGATTGGTTTGGTGCTTATTTTTGTCATTTGCAGCCCTGGGATTCATTGTAAGTATGGTTACATATGCCGTTACAGCACAGCTTGGTGTTGGTAATATTGTCAAAGCAATTATTTCAGCCATTCTTATGCCGGTTATTACATATTTATTTGCAAAGAACGACATTGCAAATGGCACAATAGCTTAGAGCAATAAAAAATAAGATGAAAATTGAATAATGTTTTATTAATCCGCTATACGATAGGTGAGTATAGCGGATTTTTAAGTTTGCGCGCCATGGGCGCGCTCTAACGGGTGCAAATCCCGAACACTCCTAGATAGTGGGAAGTGTATAGCCGAACAGCAAGGGTGTCTACCGTGAGGTAGAATCTGAAGGAAGCTGTAAGCAAATCTCTGGTACGACGAACAGAAATCACATATAAGGCTAGGCTGCGAGAGATAAGTTGGCTTAAAGCAAGAAGAACAAAAAAGCAAGTAAATGTAGAAAATCAGGCAATAAAGCTTCTGTCAAAAGAAGAATTGATCAGGAAAATAGAGGTGATTAAAAAAGAACTGAGATCCTATACCTGGCGAGACTTGGAAACAAATGGTAAGTTTGCTAAGAATGATAAACTCTCCTTCATTACGGATGACATGCTTATAGCAGGATGCGATATAGGCAGTGAAACTCATTATATTAGGGCAATCGATGTCAGATGAAGAGAATTACGTAATGGGGCATTCGAGTTTAGCAATACTTCAGAAGGCTTTGCGAATGCCAAGGTATGGATGCTGGCACTTGCGGCAAAAATGGTGCTGCAGCTGACAATTTAACATTTTATCCAGAAAAATATATTGACAAAAATGTGCAAATTCAATAAAATTATTAACCATAAGGGCACACTTATGGAAACATAGGGTCGCAAAGCCAGAGTCTAAAACAGTTACATGTAGTAATGACAGTTCGGCTGCAACAACCGGTGAATACCGGTTGCTGCAGCCTTTTTGTATGTATGAAAAGTTTATTGAAGTATGAGGTGAAAAGATATGAATGGTGACAGGCTTATGTATTTTCAGCATACAGATATCAGCAGGGTTGTGTTTGAAGGGTATGTAGATGATGATGAGATAATGATGTGTGACAACATCGTTAATGCCATGGAGAAAACAGAAATAGAGCGCGCAGATGTAAGAAAACTCAAAAGAAGCATGGTGAACTGATATGGCAAAAATAGACCTGATAATAAATGAAAATGACAGAAAACAGGGAGATTATATAAAAAATGGTATTGGACTATCAGATACAGCTGTGATACCATAAAACTAGGAGATGAAAATGGAAGGGTTTCAGATAAATTATACGGATCTCAGCGATCTGTTCTGGGAATATAAGCGAAAAATTGAAAATCTAATTGAAAATATTGATAACTGCATAGAAAAAATCAATATGTTTACGGAAAATGCAGTATTTACAGGAAAAACCGGAGACGCAGTAAAGAGTTATCTTGGTGAAGCACATATAACAATCCTGTCAGGCATTAAAGTAACTGCACAGACACTGCTTGACAATATGGCAGCATACAAGGATGGATACCGTGCCATTGATAGCTCGACGAACTTCAAACTGGATGAAGAAGCAATACAGGAATTCAGGAAAAAACTGGCATCAAACTATGAGGATACTGATGAGTATACGGGCGAAATAAGAAGTGCACTTTCAGAAGTATCGGACATATCTGATGTGGGCATGCCGGACAGTAACGGAGTATTTGATATCCATGAGCAGATGGACAGCGACCTTATAAAGCTTGTCTCAAATGTAAACAGCTACGAGAGGGAAAATGTGGTACGGCTTGAAAATTCAGTAGAGCTGCTTCTGGAAAATCTGCAGTCATGTCTTTCAAAAATAGGCCTTAGCCAGGGTGCGATTGAGAGCTATGAAACAGGCAGTTTTATCACAGGTAAAGATGCAGGTACCTTGAACACGGGCATTAAAATATTTGGAGACCTGCATGAGAAGAATAAAGAAGCATACGATGAAATCTATGAGACAGAACAGAAGATAAAGGATGAAGCCGAAAAGAGAAAGACACAGGGAATCTGGAGGACGGTTGGAGGAGCAGTACTAATTGCGACGGGTGTAGCATGCATAGTGCTGACAGGAGGTGCTGCAATACCAATAGTAGCTGACGTTGCAGTAGCAGTAGGAAGCGGAACAGCAGTATTCGGAGCTGCAGATGCCATAGAGGGCACTCAGGATATTTATTATGGAAGCACAGGTGACATTGACAGCACGGCAGTAAACGGCATAAAGGATGACCTGTTTCAGGGAAACGAGGACGCATATTATCTGACAGAAAATGCCTTTGCATTTGCGGCATCCGCAATGATTCCAATCGGTCAGGCATCTACAGCGGGAAATCTGACATTCAAATGCACAGTGGTATATTATTTTTTTAATATTTAGGGTGACAAAACAATATATTTATAATAAAATGATATTGTTAAATTATTAATAAAAAGCATACTAAAGAGAGGAGAAAGTTATGCAGGACATTAGTATCATTGGAATTATTGTTGCAGTTGTTGTTCTTGTTATCCTGTTGTTTATGGCAATCGGATACGTGAAGGCACCGCCTGATATGGCGTATATCATTTCAGGTGTGAAGAAAAAGTCAAAGGTAGTTATCGGAAAGGCAAGCATACGTATTCCGTTTTTTGAGCGTCTTGATAAGCTGAATCTCAGACTGATACCTATCGATGTAAAGACGAGCAATGCAGTACCGACAGCAGATTATATCAATATCAACGTCGATGCTACGGTAAACGTAAAGATCAGTAATAATCCTGAAAAGCTACGCCTTGCGGCTGAGAATTTCCTTAACAAAAACACAGAGTATATCGCTGGTGTTGCCAGAGAGGTTCTCGAGGGTAATGTACGTGAGATTGTTGGAAAAATGAAGCTTGAAGAGATGGTCTCAGACCGTCAGAAGTTTGCCAATCTGGTAAAAGAGAATGCAGAGCCTGATCTTGCGGCAATGGGACTTGATATCATCAGCTTTAATGTGCAGAATTTTGTGGATGGCAACGAGGTAATAGAGAATCTTGGTATCGACAATATCGTAAAGATTAAAAAGGCCGCCGCCATCGCAAGGGCAGAGAGTGAGAGAGACATCAAGGTAGCTCAGGCTTCGGCTGATAAAGAGTCAAATGATGCAGCGGTTGCAGCACAGACAGAGATTGCCAAGAAACAGAATGAGCTCGCTATCAAGAAATCAGAGCTTCAGATGGAGGCTGATACAAAGAAGGCTATGGCGGATGCGGCTTACGACATCCAGAAGGAGGAGCAGCGTAAGACCATTGAGGTTGCCACAGCAAACGCTGATATCGCAAAGCAGGAGCGAGAGATTGAGTTAAAGCAGAAAGAGGTTGCAGTAACAGAGCAGTCTCTTGAGGCAGAGGTCAAGAAAAAGGCTGAAGCCAATAAATACGCGGCACAGCAGCAAGCAGAGGCACAGCTCTACCAGCGTCAGAAGGAAGCTGAGGCAAGACAGTTCGAGGCACAGCGTCAGGCGGAGGCACAGAAAGCAGAGGCAGAAGCCATGAGATATGCCAAGGAGCAGGAAGCTGCCGGTATCCGTGCAGTCGGAGAGGCAGAAGCATCAGCTATCCAGGCAAAGGGTATTGCAGAGGCTGAGGCTATGGAGAAAAAGGCAGAGGCATATGCCAAGTACAATAAGGCAGCCGTTGCAGAGATGATGATTAAGGTGCTGCCTGATATCGCAGCCAAGGTTGCAGAGCCACTTGGACAAATCGACAAGATTACTATTATCGGTGGCGGTGATGGCGAAAATGGTGTAGGCAAGGTTGCCGGAAATGTACCGGTTGTAATGGCAAAGGTATTTGAGAGTATGAAAGAGGCAACAGGTATTGATTTATCTGAGATTATCAACGCTGATTCATATGACGCAAAGGTAAATCGCAACGTAAATGTAACCGGACTTGATGGAGTAAATCTCGTTGTAAATGCGGATACGGACAAAAACGGTGAAAAGACTGAAAATTAAATAGTGTTATATTAATCCGCTATACGATAGGTGAGTATAGCGGATTTTTAATATTTTCTGAAGCTAACTTGAAAAAGTAAATTCCAGTGCAGAAGTAAATTCCACACTCATTTAAAAGTTCTTGATTTTCTAAGAGTTTTATAAGCTCAAAACGCTTATTTCTGTTATAATAGGAGTAACTTCTTGGAA
>ENA-OQJD01000090-OQJD01000090.1-human-gut-metagenome-genome-assembly--contig:-NODE-90-length-11820-cov-3.934918_pt1 | contig 11820 bp, 10 predicted proteins | sample MGYA00242596_ERZ504762 | MGnify/ENA primary metagenome ERZ504762 (study PRJEB26092, sample SAMD00036356) | human gut metagenome | host: Homo sapiens | study: EMG produced TPA metagenomics assembly of... | reverse complement strand
CTAGGCTCCGGCAAGTCATCACTGGCATTTGATACCATATATGCTGAGGGGCAGCGCAGGTACATGGAGTCACTTTCATCGTATGCGCGTCAGTTTTTAGGACAGATGGAAAAGCCGAATGTGGAGTCTATAGAGGGACTTCCGCCTGCCATTTCCATTGACCAGAAATCCACCAACAAGAACCCACGTTCAACTGTCGGAACGGTCACAGAGATATATGATTACTTCAGATTGCTTTATGCTAGAATTGGAATACCACACTGTCCGAAGTGCGGGCGTGCCATTACAAAGCAGACGATAGACCAGATGGTGGATACTGTTATGGCGCTGCCTGAGCGCACCCGTATCCAGCTTCTTGCACCGGTGGTCAGAGGCCGCAAGGGTGAGCACCAGAAGCTGTTCGAGAGAGCCAAAAAGAGCGGATACGTGCGTGTGATTGTAGATGGCAGCATGTATGAGCTCTCCGAGGATATCCCAATGGAGAAAAATATAAAGCACAATATTGATATAGTAGTGGATCGTCTGGTTGTAAAGCCTGGCATAGAGAAGCGCCTTACGGATTCACTTGAAAATGTATTTGAACTGACAGAGGGCAATGCCATAGTTGATATTGTGGATGGCGAACAGATGACCTTTTCCCAGAATTTTGCATGCCCTGACTGTGGCATAAGCATAGATGAGGTTGAGCCGAGAAGCTTCTCTTTCAACAATCCGTTCGGAGCATGTCCGACCTGCTACGGACTCGGCTACAAGATGGAGTTTGACCCGCGGCTTATGGTGCCTGACTCATCGCTTTCCATATCTGAGGGTGCCATACAAGTGATGGGCTGGCAGTCATGTACAGACCCAAAGAGCTATACTTATGCGACACTTCGTGCACTGCATGAGGGTTATGGGCTTCCTCTCGACACGCCGATTGATGATTTATCTGCAGACATGAAAAAGCTGCTGTTTTACGGTGGAGACGGCAGGGTGCTCAAGGTCAGATACAAGGGTCAGAGAGGCGAAGGCGTCTATGACCTTGTATGGAACGGCCTTGTGGACAATGTTGAGCGCCGATACAAGGAGACCTTTTCTGATACGGCAAAGGCAGAGTATGAGCAGTTTATGCGAATTACTCCGTGTACGAGCTGTAAGGGGCAGAGGCTTAAGCCGTCGTCACTTGCCGTTACGGTTGCGGACAAGAACATATATGAGATGACCTCCATGTCTGTGAAGGAGCTTGTGAAGTTTCTTGCTGATATAGAGCTTACAGAGCAGCAACACTATATAGGAGACCAGATACTAAAGGAAATCCGTGCGAGAGTTGGCTTTTTGCAGCAGGTCGGTCTTGATTACCTCACCCTTACCCGTGGCACGGCAAGCCTTTCAGGCGGGGAAGCCCAGCGAATCAGGCTTGCCACGCAGATAGGTTCAGGACTTGTAGGTGTGGCATATATACTTGATGAACCAAGTATCGGACTGCATCAGAGGGATAACGACAAGCTGCTTGGTGCACTTATGAATCTTAAGAATCTGGGAAATACGCTCATAGTTGTGGAGCATGATGAGGATACCATGCGTGCAGCGGATTATATCGTGGATGTAGGGCCGGGAGCCGGCTCGCACGGCGGGGAGATAGTGGCAGCAGGCTCGTTAAAGGACATTATAAAGTGTAAAAAATCACTCACAGGAGCATATCTGAGCGGTAAAATAAAGATACCGGTGCCACAGGAGAGGCGCAAGCCAAGCGGATATATCACGATAAGAGGAGCCAGGGAGAATAACCTGAAAAATATTGATGTGCAGATACCTCTTGGTATCATGACCTGTGTTACAGGCGTGTCGGGCTCGGGAAAGAGCTCATTGACCAATGAGATACTCTACAAGCATCTGGCCAAATCCTTAAACAGAGCCAGGTGTATCGCAGGTGACCACGACGGTATAGATGGTCTTGAACAGCTTGATAAGGTCATAGACATCGACCAGTCACCGATAGGCCGTACACCCCGCTCTAATCCTGCCACATATACAGGCGTGTTTGATATGATAAGAGACCTGTTTGCATCAACACCTGATGCCAAGGCAAAGGGCTATAAAAAGGGCCGTTTCAGCTTCAATGTAAAGGGTGGTCGGTGTGAGGCCTGTGGCGGCGATGGAATCCTTAAGATAGAGATGCATTTCCTGCCTGATGTATATGTGCCGTGTGAGGTCTGTGGAGGCAAACGATATAACAGGGAGACACTCGATGTAAAGTACAAGGGCAAGAGCATATACGATGTTCTTGATATGACAGTGGAGGAGGCACTTGAGTTTTTCAAAAATGTGCCAAAAATCCAGAACAAAATCCAGTCTCTCTATGATGTCGGACTATCCTACGTGAAGCTGGGACAGCCGTCCACAGAGCTTTCGGGTGGTGAGGCACAGCGTATCAAGCTTGCCACAGAGCTTAGCAGAAAGAGCACCGGAAAGACCATATATATACTTGATGAGCCTACCACAGGGCTGCACTTTGCAGATGTACACAAGCTTGTGGAGATACTGCGCAGGCTCTCAGACGGAGGCAATACTGTAGTTGTTATCGAGCACAACCTCGACGTGATAAAGACAGCTGACTATATCATAGATATGGGACCTGAGGGCGGAGACGGCGGCGGAACTGTCATAGCGCAGGGCACACCTGAGGAGATATGCGAAGGTAAAACAGTCATATACGGGCCGGTTTTTGAAACCATATCTAGGAAAAAGACAAGGATAAACTTTAAAATTTTATTAAATATGACCTTTTTCAAAAAAAAAGTTTGAAAAATGGGATTTATTGTATATAATAAGAGAGTGTATGTGTAAATTTAAAGATATGGCAGGAAAGGGGCTATTAAAATGGTCGGATCAGATATCGGAATCGATTTAGGAACAGCAAGTATACTTGTTTATATAAAAGGAAAGGGTGTTGTGTTAAAGGAGCCTTCAGTAGTAGCCTTTGACAGGGACACCAACAAGATTAAGGCAATCGGAGAGGAAGCACGCCTCATGCTCGGAAGGACACCGGGTAATATCGTTGCAGTCAGACCGCTGCGTCAGGGTGTTATCTCAGATTATACAGTTACAGAGAAGATGATCAAGCACTTCATCCAGAAGGCGCTTGGTAAGAAGAGCTTCAGAAAGCCGCTCGTGAGCGTATGTGTGCCAAGTGGTGTTACAGAGGTTGAGAAGAAAGCCGTTGAGGATGCTACATTTGCAGCAGGAGCCAGAGATGTTAAGATTATCGAGGAGCCAATCGCAGCTGCAATCGGTGCAGGTATTGATATTTCAAAGCCGTGCGGAAATATGATAGTAGATATCGGAGGCGGTACATCAGATATAGCAGTTATCTCACTAGGTGGTTCGGTAGTCAGCACATCTATCAAGATAGCCGGAGATGATTTTGATGAGGCAATTGTCAGATACATGAGAAAGAAGCATAACCTTCTCATCGGAGAGAGAACAGCTGAGGATATCAAAATCAAGATTGGTACATGCTACCCTCTCCCACAGCCGGAGACAATTGAGGTAAGAGGAAGAAACCTTGTAACAGGACTTCCAAGGACTATTACAGTCAGCTCAGAGGAGACAGAGGAAGCACTTCGTGAGGCAACTCTTCAGATAGTTGAGGCAGTGCACTCAGTGCTTGAAAAGACTCCACCGGAGCTTGCAGCCGATGTCGCAGACAGAGGAATCGTGCTTACAGGAGGCGGTTCACTGCTCAGAGGTCTTGAGGAGCTTATCGAGGAAAAGACAGGCATCAATACAATGACTGCAGAGCAGCCTATGACATGTGTTGCTATCGGTACAGGAAAGTATGTAGAGTTCCTTGCAGGCAAGAGAGATGAAGAATTCTAGAATATACGTTTTATAACAGGCAGCCGTGAGGGCGATGATATGTCCCTGCATTGCAGGAATGTATTGTCGCTTTTTTGTTAATATTGTTACAAATGGGAATATTACAGTCAGGGGGATTAGTGAACAAAATAAAGGATATTGGGAGAGGTGTAATCAATCTGGTATTTCCACCGCGCTGTCCGGTATGTGATGGTATAATTGGTCCGGTTGAGAGATATATACACAGCAGATGCTGTGAAAAGCTCTTTCCGGTTGAGCAGCCACAGTGTATGCGTTGCGGGAAGCCGGTTTTGTCTGAGCGAAGAGAGTATTGTGACGACTGCGCACGGGCACTCGAGCATCACAGGCAGATGCGGGAGGATGACAGCTACAGGCAGGGCAAGGCGCTTTTTGCATACAAGGGCAGCATAAAGCAGACCATGTACAGGTTCAAGTATTCAAACAGACGTGAGTATGCGGCTTATTTTGCACAGACAGCAGTGGAAAGATATTCGGACTGGATACAGAGCTGTGGGATAGATGTTATTATTCCGGTGCCGATGCACCGTAAAAAAAATGCGCCAGAGAGGCTACAATCAGGCAGAGTGTTTTGCAAGGGCATTGTCTGAAAAAACAGGCATAAGGATGGCAAAAGGGCTTGTGCGCAGAGTGAAAAATACCAGTCCACTCAAGACAATGGGGTATGTTGAACGCAGAAATTGTCTCGAGGGGGCTTTTCAAGTGGCGGATAGTATTGTACAATATGAACAAATACTAATAGTAGATGATATATATACTACAGGCAGTACGGCAGAGTCGATTGGGCATGAGATAGCAAAGAAATGTCCCGGCCGTGTATATGTGCTGTGTATTTGCATAGGACAGGGAAGTTAGGAGGGTTTTATCAGATGAGAATATCTAATTGCAAGGGCTGTGGCAGAATATTTAATGTACTGTCAGATGAGCAGTACTGCCCGAACTGCCAGAAAAAAATGGATGAGAAATTTGATATAGTAAAGAGATTTGTTGAGGATAATCCAAATGTGCCGGTTGAGACAGTGGCCAAGGAGACCGATACATCCATGAAGCAGATAAATAGGTGGATACGTGAGGAAAGGCTTTCGTTTTCACCGGATTCATCATATGGTATACCATGCGAGAACTGTGGCAGGATGATACGTACAGGTAGATTTTGTGATGAGTGCAAGACTAAGCTCACAAACACACTACGCAGTGCCCTTGACACACCAAAGAGCCAGGATAGGCAGCTGTGGCAGCAGGATGACAAAAACCGTATGAGATATATCAAGTAACAGGTAAGAGGATGATTTATGATAAACGAAGAAAAAGTAAGGGAACTGTTTAATATTGCTCTATGTGACAGCAAAAGCGATGACAGCCGTGTGCAGAAGCAGTCCGCAAGCTATTACGGATGGGACTATATATGGAAAGAGGGCTTAAAAAGCTTCTTTACAGGTACATTCGCATTTGCAGGGCTTGTTGTGATGTGGGTTGCTGTCAATGCAGCAGAGCTTTTGGACAGAATCAATAAGCTTGATTTTAAGGCAATGGGTGTCACAATAGGCATACTGTATATTGCATTTATGGCGGTTTACATTTTTGTCACAATTGTGGTGTATACTGCAAGATATAAGGCCGGCAGAAGAGAAGTGCGCAAATACGCAAATCACCTGAAGGCAGTGGGCAGAATATATTCCCGTGAGGAAAAGATTAAGCGTTAGGGAGGCTTTATGAACAAGTTACTGGAAATTAAGGATAAGGCAGTCAAATTTTGCGGTGAGTATGAGCACTTTATACTTCCGGTTGTGAGATTTGCCGTTGCATTTATCGCATTTATAACAATAGATTTGAATATCGGCTATATGGCGAAAATCAGCTCGATGCTTGTGGCGCTGCTTTTAGCGCTTGTGTGTGCACTGCTTCCGGTGAATGCAATACTCTGGATTGCTTCGATTATGATACTTTTAGATATGTATGCGCTGTCCATAGAGGTTTTTGCTATCACATTTGTACTTTTTTTAGTACTGTATTTTGTCTATTTTCGTTTTGCACCGAAGGATGGCATGCTTGTGATACTCACACCTATATGCTTTCAGCTTCACATACCATCTGTTATGCCGGTTGCAGCAGGTCTTTTAAGAAGAGCTTATTCGGTTGTTGCAATAATATGTGGCACACTGTTGTACTATTTCCTTGACGGAATCAGACAGAATGCATCAGCGCTTGCAGAGGTGGTAGATAAAAAGGGGCAGAGCACTACAAAGCTCAATGTGACAATGGGACAGCTTCTTGACAACAAAGAGATGTTTATAGTTATGGCAATCTTTGTTATCACCACACTGGTGGTGTATCAGGTCAGACGATTGAAAATCAACAATTCATGGACTGTTGCTACCATAGCAGGAGGACTCGTACAGTTGGTTGCACTTGTTGTTGCTTATCTGGTGCTCGGACTGCCGGAGAAGATAATCTGGCTTGTGCTCAGCACTGTAGCAGCTATTTTTGCAGGTGTTGTCATACAGTTTATATTTATGAATCTTGACTATGCACGTACAGAAAATGTACAGTTTGAGGATGATGAATATTATTATTACGTCAAGGCAGTTCCAAAGAAGATGATTGCCAAGGAGGAAAAGGTTGTAAAGCACTTTGGCAATACAGGAAGCCTTGGAAAGAAGATTCAGAGACATAATCAGGAAAATATCAGCAAAGAGGCTATTGCAAAAGATCTCGAAATAGACGAAAATATATTTGAGGATGACAAATAGTTACATAGTATAAGAGAAAGGAGGGCGCTATGGATAATGTGAGTGGTGTATTGATACGCTTCAAGGATCAGTTCCTTACATTCACAAATGTGCCGGGCATCAAAATCGGTGTGATAGACATTATAGAGATACTTATTATTTCAGTGCTCTTCTATCATATACTTTTGTGGATAAAGACCACGAGGGCATGGAATCTGTTCAAGGGCCTTATTATCATACTGTTGTTTGTGCTTGTTGCAGCATTGTTCCAGATGGATACAATACTGTGGCTTGCTGAGAAACTCTTTAATATAGGTCTCGTGGCACTTGTTGTTATTTTTCAGCCTGAGCTTCGAAATGCCTTGGAGAATATTGGTGGAAAGACCTTTTTGGGTGATTTCTTCAATACCGGCAGAGGCGAGATTGAGAAATTCTCTGACAAGACAATTGATGAGCTGGTGCGTGCATGCTTTGCGATGGGCAGAGTAAAGACAGGAGCGCTAATAGTCATGGAGGATGAGATAAATCTGGGAGAGTATATCAGAACAGGAATAGATGTGGATGCCATACTTACAAGTCAGCTCCTCATCAATATTTTTGAGAAAAATACACCGCTTCATGACGGAGCGGTTATCGTGCGTGGCAACCGTGTGGTGTCAGCTACATGTTACCTTCCGCTATCAGACAGCCTGTCACTCTCGAAGGATTTGGGAACCAGACACCGTGCAGCGGTCGGAGTCAGCGAGGTAAGTGATTCGCTTACTATCATAGTTTCAGAGGAGACAGGATCAGTTTCTACAGCATACAAGGGGCAGATTGAGCACGATATAGATGCCGATCATCTACGCACACAGCTTAAGCTTCTGCAGAACAGACATAGGGAGCCGGGTAAATTTGAATTAATTAAAAGGAGGTTTAAGAATGGGAAAGAAGCTTCTAAAAACCTTCACAAATAATATAGGCTTTAAAATACTTGCGATAGCATTTGCATTTATACTCTGGCTTGTGGTCTACAATCTCAATGACCCGGTCAAGACAAAGACATTTACCACAACAGTCACCGTCACAGGCCGTGATTCGGTTGTTGACAAGGGGCTATGGCCTACCATCAAGGATTCGGAAAAGACCATCAGCTTTTCGGTATCAGGCAAGAGAAGCTATCTGAACGAGCTTGATGATTCTGATTTTTACGCAAATGTCGACCTTGCAAATATCATAGTAGATAAGGATGATACGAATAAGGCAAGCGTAAAGGTAGATATTGGATGCACCAAGTACAGACATTCGATTACCTTCAACGGTGGAGACCATATGCTCCCGCTTTCGGTTGAAAAATATATGCAGAAGCAGTTTGAGGTAAAGGTATCATTGGATGGAAGTCTCTCAGGTGCTAAAGCACTGGGAAACAAGCCACAGGCAAATCCAAAGGTAGTAAAGATCGGAGGGCCTGAGTCCATTGTTTCAACTATAGCATCGGCCAATGTAAATATAAAGGTCGATGACAATACCATAATATCAGATAATCAGATAACTGATCGCGGTGATCTCACTCTGATTGATGATAATGGCGATGAGATAGATATATCAAAGCTTGATGTGGACAGCCAGTATCAGTCTATAGCAGTGACAGTTGATGTCCTAAGTACCAAGGAGGTGCCTATCAAGTGTACTACGACAGGCTCGCCGGCAGGAGGAAAGAGCGTGCTCGGAGTAGAACTATCAGAGGAGTCTGTAATGCTCAAGGGTAATGCAGAAGCATTGAACAATATCACATCTATAGATGTGGGCCCAATCGATATATCGGGTGCAACAGACGATATAAGTACATCTGTTGACCTGACAGGATATCTGCCGGATGGAGTTTTTATAGTGAACTCATCCAAGGCAAAGCTCAGTATAGATATAAAGATTGAAACAAATGCGACTTCAACCATGACGCTGAACAGCTCCAATATCACATATGACGGACTGGAAGATGGATATACGCTTACATTTGTAACAGATAAGAGTAGTGTCATAGTAAGCGGCACCAAGTCTGATATAGATACACTTTCGGGAACTACACTGAAGGGTAAAATTGATGTGACAGGCCTTGGTACAGGTACACATACAGTGACGGTAAAGCCAAATCTGGATGAGACCAAGTACACATGGGGCGAGATAAAGGTTCAGATAGTTATCGGAAGGGAAGGTGACGGAGGCGGCACAACGGGAACTGATGGTACAGGAACAGCCTCGGGCTCAACAACAGGCGATACAACATCAGGCGACACCGGCACAGGTGGTTCATCGGGCAGCACATCGTCAGGAAACACCGGAAATAACGGCTCTGACAGTTCATCACATTGATAGATATATAACCGAAAAGAGGTAATAAAAGTGGTAGCACAAAAAATAATAATCAAGAATCCTACCGGATTACATTTACGTCCGGCCGGCAATCTCTGCAAAGAGGCAATGAAATTTAAATCAAAGGTAACATTTATATATGACGAGAAAAATGTAGCTAATGCAAAGAGTGTACTTTCAGTGCTTGGAGCATGCATAAAGTCAGGCGATGAGATAGAACTTATCTGCAATGGCGAGGATGAGAGTGAGGCGCTTGAACACCTTATACAGTACATCAAGGATGGACTCGGAGAGTAGTACACAAGGAAACAGGTATACATGGAGAAACATATATATGGAGAAGCTTTTAACCATAGTCGTTCCGGCTTACAATGTTGAAAAGTATATAAAGAACTGTCTTGACTCGTTTATAGATTTGTCTGTGCTCAGAAGTCTGGAGATACTCATAGTGGATGATGGTTCCACAGATTCTACAGCCAGCCTGGCACATACCTACGAGCAGAAATATCCATACAGCTTCAAGATGCTCTCAAAGGAGAACGGAGGCCATGGATCTACCATCAACTATGCGATACCGCGCGCAACAGGAAAGTATTTCAAGGTGGTGGATGGTGATGATTGGCTGGACAAGAGCCTTTTGCCACAATTTGTACAGCTTTTGAAGCACACGCACTCGGATGTCATATCCAATGACTTCAACCTGGTGGATGATAGGACAAAGAAGGTCACAAAGCGCAGAAAGGCAGTGTCCAACTCTTATCACTATAACAGGGAGTGGGGCTTTGCGGAGGCAGTCATGGATCCGCTGATTACTATACATTCCATGACCATCCGTACTGATGTATTGCAGAAGAATGACATTCGTGTGGATGAGCACTGCTTCTACGAGGACCAGGAGTATATACTCTATCCTATACCATACTGCACAAGCATCACGTTTTCACCTCTGCCACTGTATCAGTACAGACTTGGAAGGAGTGGTCAGAGCGTGGACATAAAGATGATGATCAAGCGTCATGACCAGCATCTTAAGGTGCTTGATGCACTGTTTGAGTACAACAACGTGCACGGCAATCTGCAGACCTACAAGAAGCAGTACCTTGAGCGCGGTATAGCCGAGGCAGTCGATGATGAGTACCAGATTTTTCTTGCAAAGGGCAATGATACAAGGAACGTTGAGCAGATGAAGAAGTTTGACGAGATGCTGCGTGAGGAGCACCCGGGAGTGTACCAGGCGTGCAGCAGGAAGAGCGTCTGGATGCTTAGAAAAACAGGTTTTAAGATATTTCCGATGGCAGCATGGGTCTATAGCAGACTGCGTGGTAATTAATTTCATGAATAGGCGTTAATGAGTATGCAATACTCTTTTTAATAATAGTAATCAGGACGGATAGAACAGTTAATGAGTAAAATATTATCAATCATAATACCAACATATAATGCAGAAAAGTTTCTGAATAAGGGGCTGTCGTCATTTCTGGTATGCAGGGATACAGATGCACAGACAGCACAGCACAACTGTAAAATGGCAACGGAGGGCCGCTTTGAGGAAATAGATATTGACAAGGCTATACTCGATAAGCTTGAGGTGATAGTCGTAAATGACGGCACACCTGACAGAAGTGTTGAAGTGGCGCAGAAATTTGTGGACTGGTATCCGGATACCTTTGCCATAGTAAATAAAACAAATGGAGGACACGGTTCTGCAATCAACACAGGTGTGGAGCATGTGAGCGGAAAGTATTTCAAGGTGGTCGATGCAGATGACTGGGTAGATACGCTTGCGTTGAAGCATCTGATTGAATATCTCGAGCGTATAGATTCGGATGCGGTGGTACAAAGCTTCAGGTATTATGACATATCAAAGGATGAGTACAGACCGGCAGATGTGAAGGTACCTGATTTTACAAGAGAGTACAATTTAAAGGATATAGTAAATATGTGGGATGATGTATATGATGGTCTATCATTTCACGGGGTGATATATAACACAGGGTTCTATAAAGCACTTGGATATAAGCTCACAGAGCATGTATTTTACGAAGACCAGGAGTATGCAACCGTTCCGTTTTCGTATGCAAAAACTGTCAGATTTATTCAGGAAGAGTTGTATGTATACAGAGTTGGAGATGTAAATCAAAGTGTTTCAGCAGCGAGTCAGGTGAAGCGTCTTCCGGATTTGGAGCAGGTTATATTTAATGTACTTGAGGCAGAGAAGAGCTTTGCAAAAATGCCACAGGGTGGAAAGGAACACTTTATCAGAAAGACGTCGGGCATAATCACAAGCTATTATCAAATAGCTTTGATAAAAAATACCGACAGACAATCCGGCAGAGCGATAGTAGAGCAGTTTAACATGAAGCTTGCTCAAAAAAGTGCACTTATGTATGAGGCAGTACAGCGTAAATATAAAGTATTTCGGCTGTTTAATAAGCTGCATGTGAGCAACAGCTTTTACGAGAATCAATTTGCAAAGCTGCTTGAGCTTGCCAAAAGGGTTGGCAGAGCAGACAGACTATACAGAAAATAATACTGACTACCATTGTCAAATATGGTGACAGACAGCGATATAAGTGGAAATTAACATATAGAAACAGGAATTAGACAGGATATGGAAACAGAGAATAAAAAGATACTATCAATAATAATACCGACATATAATGCGGCAAAGTTTTTGGATAAAGGGTTATCATCATTTATTATTGATGATAACTCTCTTTTAAATATGCTGGACATTATTGTTGTGAATGACGGCTCTACCGATAATAGTGTAGAAGTTGCACAAAAATATGTAATAAATAATCCTGACGTGTATCGGATACTGAATAAAGAAAATAGGTGGGTCGATGGCTCGGCGAATTAAATT
>ENA-OQJD01000089-OQJD01000089.1-human-gut-metagenome-genome-assembly--contig:-NODE-89-length-11902-cov-1.651635_pt1 | contig 11902 bp, 13 predicted proteins | sample MGYA00242596_ERZ504762 | MGnify/ENA primary metagenome ERZ504762 (study PRJEB26092, sample SAMD00036356) | human gut metagenome | host: Homo sapiens | study: EMG produced TPA metagenomics assembly of... | reverse complement strand
TCCGTACCTTTCCGCATCTTGACAAAACCTATGAACACTATTTTTAAGAAAGGTTGGAAAAGCAATGGTACAGATAGAAAAGAGATTGGTTTGATACAGCATTAGAAAACTACGAAAGGGGAGAAATGTATGGCAGATGGAAAGAGAAGATACAAGTTTGACAGGAAAGATTATAAGATATCTGTGAAGCTGTCAGAGAAAGATATGGATATTCTAAAAAGCAGCACTTAAACGAACAGGAATGACAGCAAGTGCATATATAAGAGAATTGATCCGGACAGGCGGCAACATTGATACAAGTTATCCAGAGGACAGGGCAAGAGTAATCCGTGTTATTGCCGGTATTGCAAATAATATTAATCAGGCAGTAAAGCTTGGCAATTCACAGGGGAGGTTGTATTACAGCGATATTGACAAGCTGCAGAACAGTCTGGATGATAGTAAAGAAAAACAGTTTGGGGAGGGTGCTGGAAGTATGGCGATTACAAAGATCCTGAATATTATGGAATCAGAGGGCAGAAATCCGGCATCGCACCTGAAGAATGCTTTGGAATATATCCAGAATCCGGATAAGACAGAAGAATGTGTACTGGTGGGCGGTATTAATTGCCTGCCGGATACGGCATTTGAGCAGATGGAGGAGACGAAAAATATATTTCATAAGACAGGTAAAAGGCAGGGCTATCATGTGATCATATCGTTTTCGCCGGAAGAAAAAGTAACTGCAGAACAGGCAATGTACGTCCTGGAGCACTTTGCGAAGGATGTGCTTGGTGATGATTATGAGGCTGTGTATGCGGTTCACACTGACAGGGAGCATATGCATGGACATCTGATCTGGAACAGTGTCAGCATGACAACCGGCAAGAAATACAATTCACCGAAAAGCAACTGGAAGAATCATCTTCAGCCTATTACAAATAAATATTGTGATGAACTTGGACTTTCCATTATGCCGGCAGAGTACAGCAGGAATCCAAAAAATATCAGCAGGGACAAGTGGGAAAAGGAAATGTCAATGAAAGAGATAATTCTAAGGGATGCCAAGATGTGTGCATATGCAGCCGGAAATGTGGAGCATTTTAAATATCTGATGAAAAGACTTGGATATGTATTTAAGAAAGACGCATGGATGGAAGTGCAGGCACCGGGATTTCGGTATTATCATAAACTGGCAAAGCTGGACGAGATGTTTTAAGAGGAGACGTTAAGGCATCATGTGGATATGCCTTGGATGGCAAAGCCTTACTTTTATTCGTCGGATATCAGGGGATTGCACAGGGCAAAGCTGTCATCATTCCAGAAGAAGTTTTATGCAAAGCTATACAGATTAAGGATTGTAGAGCAGAAGCGTTTTGCAGTTGGTGGAGCAAAGTATACAGAGGATTTGAAGCGGTTTCATCAGTTACAGGACGAATATCTGCAGATTGTAAATAATGACATCAAAAGTGTTGTGGAACTTGTGGATTTCATAGGTGAGCAGGAAGAAAAAATCCAGCAGATTGAGGACAGACAGAAGGAGATATACATAGAAAGCTCTAGCCGGAAACGCAGTATAAAGAATGAAGAGCAGTATCGTGAGTATCAGATATGGCATGTGGGAGTGCAGGAAGAACTGGACGAGCTGAAGCAGGAGAAAAAGGATATTAAGAGACAGATACAGCTTGCTGATGGCATTATAAAAGAAGATTTGTATACGGCTTATTATGCAGTGTCTGAGAAAGAAGAGATTGTTGCAGACAGGGAGATTGAGATACCAGGGATGGAAGATGAAGCTGTGTTTGAGAAAGATGTGGCTGCTGAGCCGTGGACGAATGTTGAGGTAGTGAATCCAGACAATAATCAGAATGAAATAGGCAGACAGAAAGAGCAAGCTGATAGTGCAAGAAAACAACAGATTGATTTAGATGGCAAAGAAATTTCAGAAATTCATAATTCGTCTGATGTGAATGTGACAAGAATCGATGAAAGTATAACTGATGTGACAGGTAAAAGTGAATTTGTAGAAATTAGTAGAAACTGAACCTGTGGACAAAGTTGGACGGATTGTCAGGAGAATATCAGAGCTTGGTGGTTATGAGAATGTCAGTGATTCTGTTAAGTCTGATATATATGGATTCGATATTGCTGATGTAAGTGGCAGCATAAGGTTGTTTTCGAATGTGATGAAAAAACTTGGAATAAAGCTGGATGGAGATGAGCTTTATGAGGAGTTTCAGAGGATTTATGATGAAGCAGCTAGCAGAGATGTTGATAAAGGTAAGGCGGAAGATAAAATGCGGAATAGGGGAAGAGGAAGGTAATTCCTCTGCTTATTCTATAAATATAGGTTGGATATGGTCAGATATATTATAGATTGAAAAAATCAATTTAAGATTGGATTAAAACAACTTAAATGATATACTAAAGAAGTAATAAATAGTTGTGATGATACGAAAGGGATTAGCAATGGCAATCAGATACAACAGATTATAGGAAAAAATTAATAGATGAAAATATGATGAAAGTTGACCTTAGAGATCAGGCAGGAATTACAACAAATGCACTGGCTAAACTAGGGAAGAATGAACATGTAAGTACACAAGTTTTAGAAAAAGCATGTAAAGTATTGCATTGTGAGATACAGGATATCATGGAATTTGTTCCAGACGAGGAAAGGGAAGAAAAGTAATATGGCGAAGAAGAAACGGTTGAAAAGGCATTAAACATAGATAGTATTTTATTTAATTGTAGAGATTATTTGCGTGCGGCACGTAATTCTGGCTCATTCTTTGAAAAAAGAGATATGATGCTTACGCTAGTGTTCTTGAGGTTTATCGGCGAAAAGTATGAGGATGGAATTGAAAATCTAAAACAGACACTTAAAGAGCAGGGATTAGATCCGGAAGATGAGAACATTAGAGCTGCATTCTTTGATGATGCTACTTTTGCAGATGGTACATATAACTTACCACCAGAAGCAAGATGGTCGACTATTATCAGTACACCGGCACCACAGCTTAATGTTGCACTTGATACAGCTTTGCAAAGGCTTGAGGAAGAAGATCCACAGTTGAAAGGCTGTTTTGTTAAAGGAACATTTACAGCGCGCAATTTAGCAGCTAATGATATAAAGAAAATTGTTGATGAAGTGAACAAAATCAGTCATAAGACATTTGGAGAGGAAAAAGACCTTATTGGTCGTGTGTACGAATACTTTCTTAAGGAGTTTGCGGTAAATGCTACAAAGGAGGAAGGAGAATTTTATACACCTCATGACGTAGTTCAACTCATTGCAACGATGATTGAGCCTTATGATGGTACCTTATATGATCCTTGCTGTGGTTCGGGAGGAATGTTTATTCAGAGTGCTGAACTTGTAAAGTCAAAGCAGGGAAACTTAAATGGTATCAATGTATATGGTCAGGAAAAAGAACCGGCTACATATCGCCTTGCGAAAATGAATTTGGCTTTGCGTGGAATTAGCCATAATCTAGGAGAAGAAGCAGATTCATCATTTACACATGATTTACACAAGGGGTTGCACTTTAACTATATTATGGCAAATCCACCTTTTAATCTGAAAGGCTGGTATAATGACAATTTGAAAAATGACGGTCGTTGGTCTGACTATCAAACGCCACCTGAAAGCAACGCAAATTATGCATGGATTTTGCATATACTTTCACATTTGAAGAAAGCTGATGGAGTAGCAGGATTTCTTCTTGCGAATGGTGCGTTGAATGATAGTGATACATTGGAAATACGTAAGGAACTGATTCAGAATGATAAAATTGAGGCTATCGTTGTTCTGCCAAGAGAATTGTTTATTACAACAGATATCAGTGTTACTCTTTGGATACTGAATCAGAATAAAAAAGGCGGAAAATATCACGGAAGAAATCTCCGAAACCGCGAGCATGAGATGCTCTTTATGGATTTACGCCAATGGACAGAAAATGCTGTTAAGGGTGAGAGACAAAAAGAAAGTTCGGTTGGATACAGAACAAATTGAGAAGGCAGCAGATATTTATCACACATGGCAATGTGAGGGAACTGATGGAGCAGACTATGAGATGCCAGAACTTTACCGTAGTGTGTGCATTAATGAAATAGAAAATAAAGGCTGGGCTCTCACACCAAGCAAATATATTGAGTTTATTGACCATGATTTAGATATTGATTATGAAAAGGAAATGGTTCGTATTCAATCTGAGATGAAAGATATATTAAAGCAGGAAAAGAAATCCCAGCAGATGCTGGAAGCGGCATTTAGGGGGATTGGTTATGGGATTGACTAAATATAAACTTGGTGAATTAATTGAGTTATGCGAAACAAGGAATGATAATTTAAAATATGGAGTTAAAGATGTAAAAGGTATCTCTATCCAAAAAGAATTCATAGAAACAAAAGCTAATATGGAAGGTGTATCTTTAAAGCCTTATTATCTCGTTCAACCAGATGATTTTGTTTATGTGACCGTAACATCAAGAAATGGAGAAAAGATTACGCTTGCTCACAACATTAGTGACAGTACGTATATTGTTTCTTCATCATATGTAGTTTTTAAGGTTAAAAGAATAGAGTTGCTTTTGTCAGACTATCTATTCATGTATTTTAACAGGCCTGAATTCGATCGTTTTTCTCGATTTAATTCTTGGGGGTCTGCAAGAGAAACATTTAATTGGGAAGATATGTGCGACATAGATATTGAATTACCTAATATCGAAATTCAACAAAAACATGTAGATGTTTATAATGCTATGCTTGAAAATCAGAAAAGTTATGAGAGTGGCTTGGATGATTTAAAACTTGTTTGTGATGCGTATATTGAAGAACTTAGAAAAGAGCTACCACATAAGAAGTTAAAAAATTATATCTCTCTTTGTGACGAGAAAAATGATGATTTAGAGTATGGTTTAGATGCGGTACGCGGTATATCCATTGAAAAAAGATTCATATACACAAAGGCAAACATGGAAGGAGTATATCTGAAACCATACGCAGTTGTAAAGCCAGATGAATTTGCATATGTTACCGTCACTTCAAGAAATGGAGAGAAAATATCACTTGCTAGAAACAATAGTGATGAGGCATATATATGTTCCTCGTCGTATATTGTGTTCGAAGTAGATGACACAAATACGTTATTGCCTGCATATTATCTATGCTGTTTGAAAGAAGTGAGTTTAATAGATATTCTCGATTTAATTCATGGGGAAGTGCGAGGGAAACTTTTGATTGGGAAGAAATGAAAAATGTTTTAATTCCGATTCCAAACATTGAAATTCAACAGGATATTGTAAATATTTTTGAGGCTTATAATACTCGTAGAGATATTAACGAAAAGCTCAAAGCACAGATAAAAGATATCTGTCCAATTCTTATTAAAGGTTCTATAGAAGAGGCAAGAAAAGCAAAGGAGGCATAGCCTATGGCAAGATTAAAAGAATACAATGGCCATTATTGTGAATCAGAATATGAATATGCCTTTATTGGCTTTTTAGAAGCGGAAGGTTGGAAGTATTCTTCTGGTAATAATATCTCTCGTGTCACAAAAAGAGATGTACTGATTGCTGATGATTTCAAGAAGTTTATAGCAGACACCAACCCGGATTTGACAGAAGACGAGGTGATACAGATATATGATAATGTTCGTCTTGTAGGTGCGGAAAGTGATTTTGCTACTTTGCATAAAGTATATGGCTGGATGGTAAATGGTGTTCAGTTTACGACGCAGGATGGATTGCCAAGAATGATACCACTTATTGATTTTGATAATTGGGATAAGAATATCTTCCGTGTAGTGAACCAGTTTACAGTAGAATATACAAACAATGGTCAAAAAGAAAATCGTAGACCGGATGTACTTTTGTTTGTAAATGGTATGCCACTATGTGTTATTGAGTTGAAAAATCCCGCTGATGCCAATGCGACTATTTATGATGCTTGGGAACAAATTAATATTCGCTATTGGAGAGATATTCCGCATCTTTTACATTATTGCCCTTTGGCTTGCATTTCAGATGGTGTGAAAACAAGATTAGGTACAGTGCGTACACCTTACGAGCATTTTTATGCTTGGCGCAGAGTAAATGAAGGAGATGCGGTATCCACTCTTCCTTTTGCAGAAACAGAAACTATGATAAAGGGTGTTTACGCACCTGAACGTTTCATGGAGATTTTTAGGGACTATATCTATTTCCAAGATAGTATTTACGACAGTGATGAAGTAGAAATCATATGCCGATATCCTCAGTTCTTTGCAGCAAAACTTTTAAAACAAAGCATTGTAAATTCTGTTGTTACGAGGAGTGGTAAAGGTGGTACATACTTTGGAGCAACCGGATGTGGAAAAACATATACGATGGCTTTTCTTGCACGTCAGCTTGCACTTCGTTGTACTGATATTCCGGAAATCGGTTCACCAACAATTATATTAATTGTTGACAGAGATGAACTGCAAAAACAAGGTTCAAAGCTTTTTACAAAGAGTAAAGAGTTTCTTAATCTGGGTGAAGTATCTGTTGTAAAAAACAGAACACAATTAAGGCAGGAACTTGGTGCAAGACAAAGTGGTGGTTTTTATATTTGCACCATTCAGAAATTCTGCGATAGGAAAGATGACAAAATCGGACTTATCAATGATAGGCAGAATATTATATGTTTTTCAGACGAGGCTCACAGAACTCAGCTGGAGCATTCTAAGAAAATTCAGTTTAGTAAGGATGCCGATGAAAATATGAAAGCTATGGTTTCAAAACCATATGCAAAAGTATTGAAGGAAGCATTTCCACATGCTACTTTCGTTGGTTTTACCGGAACGCCTATTGCGGAAACTTATCAGACCTTTGGTGATGAAATTGACCGATATACAATGGATCAGGCAGTTGCAGATGGACTTACTGTTTCCATTAAGTATCATCCGCGTATTGCAAAGGTATTGCTTGATAATAAAAAAGTAAAAGAAATTGAGAATTATTATAAAAAATGTGCTGATGATGGTGCAACATATGAGGAGATCGAAGCAAGTAAGAAAGCAATGAGCTCTATGGAAATAATTCTTGGTGAGCCTTCCAGACTTGAGCGTCTTGCTACAGATATCCACAACCATTATGTTGCGTCTTGTGCAGGTGATCCGGATAGAATACAAAAAGCAATGGTTGTATGTTCTAATAGAAAGATTGCTTATGCATTATTACAGAAGTTTAAGGATAAATACCCGGAATGGTTTGAGGAAAAGAAATTACCGGATGGGGTTTCTGTAACAGAAGAGGAACTGAAAGAATTGAAACCGATGCCATTTATGGCAATGGTATCTAGTGTCGGCAGTAATGATGAAAAAGATATGTATGATTATCTTGGCGGAGTTAAAAATGATAAGCGTTCAGAAGAATTGGATGCTGCTTTTAAACAGGAAAAATCAAATTTCAGTATTGTCATTGTTGTAGATATGTGGATTACGGGCTTTGATGTTCCTTGCCTTACATATTTATATAATGATAAACCTCTACAAAAAGCATTTGCTGATACAGACAATAAGCCGTGTAAACAAGAAAATATACCGGGGAAAGAATATGGTATGGTTATCGACTATATTGGTATTCGCGACAATATGCGTGAAGCTATGAAGGTATATGGAGGAGATACATCTGTTGCACCGACATCCGATGATGTCGAGCAGGCTACATCAGTGTTTAGAGAAGAACTAGAAGTGTTGAAAAACATGTTCACAGGTTATGATTTATCACCATTTTTAAATCCAGAATGTGATTCTATAGAACGATACAGACTCCTTGCAAAAAGCAGCGGAATATGTATTTGTATCAACAGAAGAATTACAGTCGGAAGGAAATAAAGGTGTTCAGAAAGTATCTTTCAAAACCTACTTTTTAAAGACAGTAAAACGAATGAGGGCAGCTTTTGATATTTGTCAGCCTTCCGGTTATCTTGGGGAAGAAGAATCTGCACTTGCACAATGCTTTATGGCTATAGCAGGTTTTGTTCGTAAGATGAGCGGAACAAGTGAAGTAGACACTGATACGATGAATCGTGCAGTTTCAAAGATGGTTGAAGAAGCATTAAAATATAATCAGGTGGAAAGTGTTCTTGAAAGCGGAGAGGAAGAAGATATTTTTTCTCCGGAATATTTTGAAAAATTATCTGATGTCAAAATGCCGGCAACTAAATTGGAACTTCTTGTGAAAATGCTCCGTAAACAAATTAAGGAATATGGAAAAGTCAATCGGTTAGCTGCAAAATCATATCAGGAAATGTTGGAAAAGACGATTGCAGAATATCATGAAAGACGTAAACATCTTACTGCTGAAGAAGCGGGTGAGGCACAGGAAAAGGCATCAGAGGATATCATTAAGATTGCAACGGAACAGGCTTTAGCTATTCTTCGTCAGATGAACGAAAATAGGGAGAGTTTTCGAAAAATTGGCTTAACATTTGAGGAAAAAGCATTCTATGATATTTTGATTTCTTTGCGTGACCAATATAACTTTGAGTATGGAACAGATAAAGAGGTAGATGGTGTTGCAGTCAATGATAAATGTAAAGCATTAGCTAAGAAGATAAAGGATATTATTGATACAAAATCCTCATTTGCTGATTGGCTCAATAATCAGAATGTTCGTAACCAATTAAAACTTGATATAAAAATCTGCTTGGTGAAGAATGGTTATCCACCACAGTATAGTCCGGAAGTATTCAATAAAGTTATGGAACAGGTGGAGAATTTTGAGGAGTATTCAGAATCTAATGTTTCACATAATGTAACCCCATTTGTTTCGAAGAATTATAAGTACGAACAGACAACCGATAGTACGTTAATGGTTGCAGAACCACCAGCTGCATATGGCAAATAAACGTAGCGGTTATAGATTTATTATTTGAACAAAAAGAAAGTGAGATAGTTGTGTTTACAGATTTAGATAAGAATAAAGAGATGTTACTTGGCTCTTACAAAAAACTTAAGAGTTACTACCATTACAACAAAAATTTTGTTTTTATGAAAAAGAAAATTGCAGAACTAGAAGCGGATGAGAAACATATGTTGAAGGTTTTAGAAAATCTGGCACAACTATTAGCTGATCCGGATGCAGAAGTAAACACCCAGCAAATTGATGACTGGTTAGGTAAGATTGATTTTTATGTTATGCCTAAGTCATTTACAAGTAATTCTGTCAAAAATGAATTGTTTATATCTGCTGAATCCAATGAAGAAAAAGAAGTTAATAAAGTAAATTTCTTTATTGATATGCCAATAGAACTTCATTTATTGGAAACTTTGTGGACGGTATTGATAGGGAAACTTGTTTTTGAGAAGAAATTGGTTTCTGCAAAAAGTTATGGAAATGCTATTGATGACTATGTCTTATACAATAAACAAGATGATTTTTTAGACTCAATTAATTTTACTAAAAATAAGCTGTTTAAAATATATTTCCCTCAGTATTGTAATTGGAAGAATGATGCAATTGAAACTGTTGCAACGTTAAACCGTTTTAACAGAAGTCAAATGCTTTTTTCTCTTGATGTAAAGTCTTTTTATTATTCTGTAGTTTGGAAATTTGACTTATTAGATGATAAAATGGGCGATGATGAAAGATACAAAGCACTAAAGTTTTTTAAATTTAATAATACAAAGAATATTTGAAAGATATACAGGGATTGTTAATGAGTACCGTATTTTAGAACAATGCATTGAAAATAAAGAGTATATTTTACCAATAGGATTGTTTAGTTCAATGTTATTGGCAAATGTTTATATGTATGAACTTGATAATGATATAAGTCAAAATCCAAATGTATTGCATTATGGGCGATATGTTGATGATATTATTCTTGTTGTTGACGTTACTGGTGATGAAAAAAATATATCGGAAGATAACGCATTTGATAGATATTTGGTAGAAAAGAATAATATTTTGGTCAATGTAGAATCAGGAAAATATACAATAAATAAGTATCCTAACCTATATATTCAAAAAGAAAAAGTCAAGATTATGTATTTTAATAAGACAGGGTCGAAGACGTTAATAAATCAACTTTTGAAGACTATAACATACCCAAGTCAGATGAATGTAATACCGGATACAGAATTAAGTTTGGTTGATTTTGAAGAAGCTGCGTATGCCAAAAATGGGATTGGCGTGGAAACAAAAATAAGAGATATTGGACAATTGGAAATTGATCGTTTCAATTGGGGTGGCATATGTCTCAAATTGTAATGAATAATAGAGTTAGAAAAAAAATATGTAACAAGAGAGGAAAAAGGTTCGTAGACAAAATGAGAGCGACAGCATACTACGTTTCTTTCAAGGGGGCAAAGCATTAGAATATTCGAGTAATTGGATAAATGCAATGTATTATTTCATGTTGACTTCGGATACAAATCGGTATGCGTGGAAGCAGTTTCAAGGAAATATTATAGATGCAATTAAGCAGATAAAGGTTAGTGATATTGAAGATGTAAAAAGGAATAAAAAAAGAAGAATTTCATCAAAACTAAAGAAAGATCTTGCTTTGCACTTTGATATATGCATTTCAACAGTCTTGGCATTGAACATTCAGTATTGCAGAAAGGAAAAAAAGACGGTTTTGGCACTTGCAAAAAAGATGCGTAAAGCCAATCTTTTTAATCATCATTTGGTATCATACCCATTGGTTAATTATTCAGATGATATAGATGAAAATTGTGATTTAACCAATATATTACCAGAGCAAATTCATAGTATGAATCTTTTGATACGTGATAGTAAAAAGTCTAAATTATCGCCAAGATTTATAAATTTGGATGAAATCTATCAATATGTCTTTTTAAGAAAATTTTGCAATGGTGGTAATTATTATGGAGATGAAGATAATACAGTCGTAAAAAAGAAACTGGAATTTATTGAAAATTATTTCTATGAAGTAAATCAGATTAATAGAGGTACAGCATCGCATTTAGCGATTACAATTAAAAATGAAATGCATAACGAATATATTTTGCAAAAAATTGAATTAGGAAATAAATGTGCTGTTAAAGAGAAAATTAAGATTGCTATTGCCAATATCAAATTAGATACTAAAAGATGTTGTTTGGGTCTTGCGTGTGGAGACGATGTTGAGATAGACAGATTACGACTGATTGATTTTATGTATAGAGCATATGCGAATGGAAAAAATGACAAAGTAGATTTTTTAGTATTTCCAGAGTTCTATATGCCTTTGCAGTGGATTTCGGATGTTTTGGCTTTTGTAAGAAAAAGTGGTATAACTGTTGTTTCGGGACTGCAATATGTGACTAGTGGTCATCAGGCTTATAATAATGTTGCAATATTTGCACCAGTGAACACAGGGAGATATACAAGTTCTGTGTTGTTTGCGCGTGAAAAAAAATGATTATGCTCCTATGGAACGTCAAATATTAGCTTTAGAAAAATATATATGCGTAGATCAAGAAAAACCGGTCTATCAAATGATAAATAATAGAGGGATAGATTATGGGCTGTTTTTGTGTTATGAATTTACAGATATAATTGCAAGAGCCTTGTATAAAGATAAAGTGGATATCATCTTTACTCCGGAACATAATAGGGATACTTCTTATTTCTCTAATATAATTGAAACTACGGCGAGGGATTTGCATGTATTTATTGTTCAGGCAAATACCTCAATATACGGAGATTCAAGAATAACTGGTCCATTTGGCAGAAATGATAGAAATGTACTGCAAATTAAAGGTGGTGACAAGGATGATATAATTATAGGTACTATTGAACTGGGAAAAGTAAAAAAGTATCAGCAAGATGAAAAAGTAGACTTCGATAATAAGATCCAAGAGTATCTGAAATATAATAGAAAACAAAAATATGAAGAGGAACAAAAGCTCTTTAAGGAGCAGAAAATTAAGATTGCAAAGACATCAGC
>ENA-OQJD01000088-OQJD01000088.1-human-gut-metagenome-genome-assembly--contig:-NODE-88-length-11922-cov-2.722086_pt1 | contig 11922 bp, 10 predicted proteins | sample MGYA00242596_ERZ504762 | MGnify/ENA primary metagenome ERZ504762 (study PRJEB26092, sample SAMD00036356) | human gut metagenome | host: Homo sapiens | study: EMG produced TPA metagenomics assembly of... | reverse complement strand
CGGTATGCGCTACCATATAATCATACAGTTCATCTGTTGTTTCCGGCACATCACCTTCCCATTTTGCCTTATTATACATAAAGAGCAATGTCTCATAATAAACCGGCATCAGGTACTGGGTATCCTTATAATTACCTGCTTCTACGGTCATCGGTAATAAATCCGCCATTACATCCTCACTGATAACATCCGTAATCGGAGCTAAAATCCCCATTTCTGCAAATGTTCCCAATGAATCATGTGCATAAAGATACATATCCGGTCCGTTGGATTCATCATTTCCATATAACTGAAGCTGGTCGGTCAGACCGCTCTTCTTTTCAAAGGTAACCTTGATATTATCCTCTGCCAGTTTCTCATTCGCACAATCCGCAATGGTCTGCATGATATTCTCATCCCCCATCATGCCAGATTTTTACCTCTGTCATTTCATCCTCTGCATCATTTCCAAGTGCTTCTGTAGCCTTTCCTTCGTCATTTCCTGCTTCTTTTCCACAACCGGATAATGTGCCGATTGTCATTGCGGTACAGAGCAACAGACTCAACACCCTTTTCTTCATAAAAATACCTCCGTTTCCCGGTTTCTTTAGGAAACCGTTTTCTTTATTTTATTTTTTCATGCAATTGGTTCCTCTTGCTAAGTCTATATTTATCACTTTTTCCTTTATTTACAATGTTTATTTGTCAAAAATGATTGACTTTGTTAGGAAACCGCTATACTATATTTTTAAATTTATACATTTTTCAGGAGGTATTTTATGTCTGTTACCATCAATGATGTTGCCAATGAAGCCGGTGTTTCCAAATCCACTGTTTCTAAAGTTTTAAATCACTGGACCACCATATCCCCAGCCACTGTGGAAAAGGTTCATGCAGCAATTGAAAAGCTTCATTATACCCCTAACTCCCGGGCTGTAAGCTTTGCAAAAGGTGCTACTTCCAATATTGTCTATCTTACCAATCTGGAGAAAGATACTGCTTATCGGAATCCGCATATGTTTGACATTATGTGCGGCGTACACCATACCTTGTTCCGAAAACAACTATTCCCTGACGCTTGTCAACACTTCTGAAGAACACTATCCCGGAGAAAAAGTCAGTGAAGTTATCACAAGCGGTTCCTCCGATGGTCTTATCATCCACGGTTCTGCCATTAATAAAGAAATTGCAAATCTTATTCTGGATGCAGGCTTTCCACACATTATCATTGGGCATCCGAGTTTTGAAAGCCGCTTATGCTGGGTAGATACCAACCACGCCCTTGCCGGTGAATATGCCGCTGCCCACATGATAGCCTGTGGTTATACAGATGTCGCCTTTATCGGAGAGCGCAAAACCGATTATATTTCTGCCCAGCGTCAAAAAGGATTTATAGCAGGCATGTTAGACAGAGGCTTTCACATTCCGGCTGCCCGTATCGGAAATACCGATTCCAGCTGCCAGCACGCTTATTCTGTTACTTCTGATATGCTGACACAGCCTGTACCGCCTCGCGCTATTGTATGTGAAAATAACACCCTCGCATTAGGTGTCATCCGGGCCGTCAAAGACCGGCAGCTTTCCATCCCGGATGATATTGCCATACTTACCTTTGACGTCTACCCATATTCCAGCATCATCGACCCACAGCTTACCATTGTAGACATCAATGTCTATGATACCGGTGTGCAGGCAGGCTCCATGATGATCCGTAAGCTTCAGAACCCGGAACTTCTCATCCAAAGCTATACAACGCTTCCTGTTATCATCCAGGGAGAAAGCACCAGACCACTGACATAAAAAAGGGACTTATTTTACAGCCCCTTTTTCGTTATAGGCAGGAACATCTGTCATATTTTCGCGTCCCCACACATATTATATATAAAACAACCACAGGAGGCGCATATGAGTGCAAAAACAAAAATCGTCGTTGTAAAAATAGAAGCATGTCATTCTCACCGGAGTGCTCCTTGGCATACTGCTTCTTCTGATAATTTTCGCTGCTACATATTTCTTTTCAGGTGATGAGCCAAAGCCTGCAGTCGAAGAAACCGGCATGTATACACCGGGTGTGTACAATACATCTGTAGCGCTGGGTGGGGCAGCTATCGATGTGTCTGTGGCGGTGGACAGTAATAACATTAACTCCATAAGCCTTGAAAACATGACTGATTCGGTGGAAACCATGTATCCGCTTGTTGAGCCTGCGATGAACGAGCTCGTATCGCAGATTGTGCAAAATCAGTCCACCGATAATATTTCCTACGCAAACACAAGTCAGTACACCTCCAAAGTGCTGCTCGACGCAATTGATAACACACTCTCCAAAGCAAAAAACTCTGACAGCTCAAATACCGAAGAAAATGCAAAGACTGTATCTGAATCACAAAAAGAGCCCGGGGATTCTTCAAAAACTGAAAATACCTCGCAGTAACCTGCGAGGTATTTTAACTTAATCATATAAATCGTAAAATATATGTTATGTATCAAAAATATAATCTACTGCTCACTGTCTGTAGATAATCCCTGTAGATAATCACTGACTGCACTGATATCTGCGTAATAGCAGTTCACCGGACGACTCTTCTCATAGTACTGATATCCGGAGTAACCGCCCCAGCCTACCAATGCGATTACAGCCGCAGCTGCAACAATTCGTGCTATAACACGCTTTACTTTATTTCTGGCATTTGTCTTTTTACGATTTGCCTTTTCATTCTTATATTTATCAACCTTTGCCTGACTCATTGCTTTTCTCCTTTAACTCAATGCAATAATTCTACTACATTTTGCGGGAGATATCAAGGCATTTCATCATAGCTTCAAAAACACTGCTTCTCATGCCCTTTTCCTCAAGCACACGCACAGCCTGGATAGTTGTTCCGGCCGGTGAGCACACCATATCCTTGAGCTCGCCCGGATGCTTTCCTGTCTCGAGAACCATTTTTGCACTTCCAAGCACTGCCTGGGCTGCAAATGTATATGCCTGGCTCCTTGGCATGCCGCCTGCTACAGCCGCATCTGCCATAGCCTCGATAAACATAAACACATATGCCGGTGAGCTTCCGCTGACCGCTGTCACTACATCCATAAGCTTCTCATCTATCACCTCAGCCTTTGAAAAGCCCGAGCACAAATCAAGCACTGTATCAAGCTCCTCCTGCGATACTCTTTCATTTGCACAGACTCCCATCATGCCCTCACCAACCATGGCAGGTGTATTTGGCATGGTACGTATAACCTTTAAGCTCTTTCCAAACATCTCGTCAAACCACGAAAGTGACTTGCCCGGTGCAATCGAAACAATGATTTCATCGTCACTAACAGTGTCCTTTATCTCTGCTATAACCTCCTCATAGTACTGTGGCTTTACCGCTAAAAACAGAATATCTGCAAACTCTGCTACGCTCTTATTGTCCGCTGTCAGCCTGATTTCAAGCTCTGCTGCATTCTTTTCTCTGGAGCTTTCGGTCTTTGCAGATGCAAGAATATCGCTTGCCTGTGCCTTGCCTGATGCCAGCACTCCGTGTATCATTGCCTTTCCCATGTTTCCACAACCTATGAAGCCTAATTTCTTACTCATATTATCCTCCTGCCGTAATCAATATATCTGACTATTCAAAGCATCCAAAATCATGTTTAACAGTCAGTATTTTTGCAAACTATTTTAGCACACTTCATTCAATCATGCAAAATATCTTTTGACTCTCATATCATCTTATGCATCAAAACCTGAATGTACAGGCAGGCCTCTGTGCTCAACAGGAGTGGAAAAAACTATCTGTGTACTTGTCTTGCCGAATTTCTGCAGAGTGTTGATAAAGTCATCAAGCTCCTCCGTATTCAAAAACTCCACCTCTATGAGCATAGAATACTCTCCTGTCACACAATTGCACTCTATGACATTCTCCACACTCTCAATAAACGGATAAAACTCTTCCTTTTGTACAGGCTCCAGATCCAGATTGACAAAGGCCTTTATCTTATAGCCCAGATTAACCGAATCTACAGCGGCATGATAGCCCTTTATGATTCCCTTGCTCTCCAATCTCTCTATTCTGGCTGTTACAGCCGGTGATGACAAAAACACCTGTGCCGCTATCTCCTTTATCGCTATACGTGCATTTTCCTGCAGCAGCTCTACTATTTTCTCATCAATCATATCCAATGCATTCTTAGTCAATGTACCGCCTCCTAATCTCTCTTTTGTAAATGTGATTTTTCCAACAAAAAAGAGGGCGCAGATAACCTAATATCTGAACGCCCTCGTTCGCTTTACTTTTTTAATTAATTACTTTAGAAAAATAATATCATTAATCAATATTACTTGTCAAGATTAAGATCTGTAATCTCCGTTAATTTTTACATAATCATATGTAAGATCACAGCCCCATGCCTTGGCTGACACATCTCCCTGGTGCAGATCTATGTCGATATAAATCTCATCCTCATGCAGTATCTTTGCTGCCTCCTCCTCTGAGAATTCAACTCCGGCACCGTTCTCGCACACCTTGATGCTTCCTGCTGTTGAGCGCAGGTGAAGCTCCACCTTGTCTATATCAAAATCAGCCTCCGCATAGCCTATAGCACAAAGGATTCGTCCCCAGTTGGCATCCTCGCCAAACATAGCACACTTTAAAAGTGGTGAACGGATAACGCTCTTTGCCACAATAATTGCTGTATCAAGATCAGGCGCACCTGCGCATGTGCACTCTAAAAGCTTTGAAGCACCCTCTCCATCCTTTGCAAGCATTCTTGTAAGATTTGAAAGCACCTCGTACAGTGCATCCTTAAAGGTCTGATAATCATCATTCTCTGTAGTAATAGGTGTGTTTCCTGCAAGGCCGTTTGCCATGATGCTTACCATATCATTGGTAGAGGTATCGCCGTCAATGCTTAAGCAGTTGTAGGTAACCTTTACAATCTCGCTCAGGGCCTTCTGGATGAGCTCCGATGAGATGGCAACATCTGATGTGATAAAGTTTAAGGTAGTAGCCATGTTCGGGTGAATCATGCCGCTTCCCTTTGCCATACCGCCTACTGTACACTCACTGTCTCCAAGCATGAACTTTACCGCATACTGCTTTGGAACGGTATCTGTAGTCATGATAGCGTTTACAGCCTTGTCGTTGCCGTCTGCCGAAAGTCCCTTTGCAAGCTCCTTTATATGGCTCTCGATAGGCTCAATAGGAAGCACCTGGCCAATAACTCCTGTAGATGCCACGATAACCTCGTTTGGATCAATCGAAAGCTCTGCTGCTGCAAGCTCGCACATTCTCTGGGCCTTCTCTACTCCGTCAGCATTGCAGGTGTTGGCGTTTTTGCTGTTGGCAATAACAGCCTTTGCCGTATGTCCTGATGCCTCAAGGTGTGCCTTTGTCACCTGAATAGGAGCGCCCTTCACCTTGTTTGTTGTGTAAACAGCCGCTGCCTGACACTGTGTTTCTGAATAAACTAAAGCCAGGTCATTTTTGTTTTTGTCACTGTTTAATCCACAGTTTAATCCGTTTGCAACAAAGCCCTTTGCTGCACAGACGCCCTTTTTTACCTTTGTAAAACTCATTTGTATAATACCTCGATTCTTTTAAATATGTCTAATCCCCAACATATCGTATTATTGATATATGAACGATAGACTGTAACATCCTCTCGTTACTCTATCTCTTTCATGACGCTCTTGTAAGCCGGACGGATAATCTTGTTCATGCCAACAATCTCCTCAAGCCTGTGGGCACTCCAGCCAACGATTCGCGCAATGGCAAAAAGAGGTGTGTAAAGCTCCATAGGAATACCAAGCATCTCATAAACAAAGCCGCTGTAAAAATCGACATTAGGAGAAACACCCTTAAAGATATGGCGCTTTTCAGCGATAATCTCAGGAGCCACCTTCTCTATTGTATTATAGAGATTCATCTCCTTATCTCTATTCTTTGCCACTGAAAGCTTCTCCACATAGCCTCTGAATATACGCTCTCTCGGGTCAGAAAGTGAATACACGGCATGTCCCATTCCATAGATGAGCCCCTTGTGGTCAAATACCTCACCATCCATCATTTTTCTGAGGTAAGCTCTCACCTCATCCTCATCATCCCAGTCCTTCACATGTGAACGGATATCCTGCATCATCTCCATCACCTTGATGTTGGCACCGCCATGCTTTGGTCCCTTAAGGGATGACATGGCTGCCGCAATAGCAGAATATGTATCTGTACCTGCCGATGTAACCACACGGGTGGTAAATGTAGAGTTGTTTCCACCGCCGTGCTCCATATGAAGAATAAGTGCCATATCAAGCACCCTTGCTTCAAGCTCTGTATATTGATTGTCAGCTCTGAGCATCCTAAGGAAGTTTTCAGCTGTCGAAAGCTTTGGATCCGGCCTGTGAATATACATGCTCTGATCATTTTCATAATGATTATACGCATGATAACCGTAAACTGCAAGCATCGGGAATATTGCAACAAGTGATAAGCACTGTCTGATATTGTTGTCAATGCCCGCCTTTGCTACAAGAGGATCATATGAAGCCAGTGTCAGTATACTTCTCGTCATGGAATTCATGATATCCTTTGACGGAGCCTTCATGATGACATCCCTCGTAAAGTTGGTAGGAAGGGTTCTGCTTCTTCCTAAAACCTCTGTAAACTCCGCCAATTCACTCTCAGATGGCAGCTGCCCGAAAAGCAGCAGATAAGCAATTTTTTCAAAACCAAACTCACCGGGCCTTAAGTTATTTGTAAGTGTCTTTACATTGTAGCCCCTGTACCACAATTGTCCGTCACATGGCACGCTGCTGCCATCCTCGCCCGTTTTAAATGAAACAATCTCCGAAATATTCGTAAGACCTGTCAAAACTCCCTTTCCATTTACATCCCTAAGTCCTCTGTTGACACCGTATTCCTTGAAAAGACTATCTGAAATTGTGTCATTTTTAATACAGATATCCTGTTTTTTTGCAGCGTAATCCGCTAATAAATTATTGCTTTTTGTCATCCATTCACCCTTCCTTTTTACCTTTTAGAATATATTATATCCGTTTTCTTAGAAATTGGCAAACCCATTCATGAATCCATAGCCAAAAATTTTATTCGGATAGTCGGTTTTTTCTTTTCTGCGGCAGTTTCTTACCATGACATTTTTTATATCCACTCCGTTTGCGAGCAAAACATTGCCTCTCACTATCATCCACTCCATGATGAGAGCCGCCACCGCTGCAGTGATTGCAGCAGCCGCCGATGTGCCACTTAGTGCTATATACATTCCTCTTAGATTTGCCCCTGTGATATCCACAGCCGGTGCTACGAGATCCGGCTTTATTCCACCGTCTGCGTCAAAGCCCCTTCCCGACTCTAAAAGTATTGCATCATTTAGGGAATTATAGCCTCCCGCCGTTATCACAAGCTTAGCATCCGAAGGCATGGTCAGCGTGGTATCAGGCTCCGAGACAATAAAGCTCACATCAGCATCAAGAAGTCCTGTCATCGGGAGCCACATATTAAAAACACCTCCAATAGTACTAAGTGGAAATACCCTGATGGTCCACACTCCCTTCACCACCTTTTCAAAGCGGATAAATATAAGCAAATCCCTCGTCTGTCTGCCGGTCTGCCTGTAGTCAATAGTCACCTGTGTTCCTTCAAGCAGAAATGAGTATTCACCGCTGTCTATTCGCATTGGTACCCCTGCCGGATTCGACTGACCACTCGGTGATATGACAGAAAGCGTAAATAGCTCAGGTGAAAGTGCCCAGCATTCCAGATAAAACCCATCCATATCCTGCTCAACATTTATCTCAATATCATCGACTGTATCTGTTATGCGCCCTTTATAATGATGCCTGCTGTTCGCCTCATTGCCCGCTGCCGCAACCACGGCCCTGCCTCTTTTTGCCGTGATATAGTCCAGATACTCTGAAAGATCCTCAGCTCCCGTGTGGCTTCCGTTATTGCAGCCAAGCGCCATGCAAAAGACAGCCGGTGCTCCCTTTTGACCTGCAAACTCATCTGCAAAATGCACTGCTCTCATCACATCAACCTCCGAGTACACTATTTTACGATCCGGAATAAAGTAGAAATCATACAGCTTTTGAGGTGCCCTTTTCAGCTTTACGACAATAAGCTTAGCCTGTGGTGCCACCCCTGCAAAATCATCCTGCGGTCTGTCATTGCCACATATCACGCTCGCCACAAACGTACCATGCCCATCCTCATCACCCGGTATGCTCTCATATGGATTTTCCGATAAAATAGCAGCATTTATCTCATCCTCAGAATAAACCGTATCCGTATTCTGATCCCAGAGCACTGCAATCTTCGTCTTACCCTCAGGTGTCATAAAAGCCTCCTGCGCATAATTCACACCTGTGTCAATAACCACCACATACACACCATTTCCGTATAGTCCCGGAACAAACTCCCTTTGAAGCCTGAACACACCGCTCTTTACAAGTCCCTGCGTGGACAAAGGAGCCAGACACTTTGGAATAGCAGAATACGAATAAACTCCCACCAGAAGTGGTGGGAGTCTTTCGTAATCCTCATATGTCCATATCTCGTAATCATCGCCCAATGTCTCTATGATATCAGGAGCTATTACCGGTGGAATGAACTCCTTTTTTGATACTATGAACTGCATATTTTACCTCATATGATATAATATTTAGATATGAGGGTCAAAAGATATTTTGACCCTCATATAATTATATTCTATAAATAAAAATATGCTACCATATTTATCTAATATAAACAAAGCTTCGACCAAAATTTACTCGCGGCTTCCATGACATGTAAAATAAATCACCTGGTAATCCTGCGAAAGCACCGCAAGCAGCCTTCTGCCTCGAGCAAGCTTCTCATCATCCAGATTCACAAACGGATCGTCAAGTATGAGGAACGGTTTCTCGCCCGGATACATCGCATCCACAAGCGCAAAACGCATACATATGCCTATCAGGTCCTTGTAGCCTGCCGACATGGTTCTCACATCGCGAAGCTGCCCCTGCTCCTTCATCCTTATTGAAATATTGGCATCCACCTGCCAGTCTCTGTCTGTATTTTCTGTCAGGATACCGAAGTACTTCTGGAAGCCATTGGAAATAGGCGCCATGTATCTGGCAGTAAACTGCTCCCTTGCCCTGGTCAGATAGTCTGATGTAAGCCCAAGTATCTCGTACTTATGCTTTTCCTCAGCCTGTATCTGCTTGCAGTTGCGGTACTCCTGTTCCTTTTCATCCCTCATATCAAGCTGCTCCTGCAGATCATCCATCTGTCTGCCGTACTGCACTAAGGATGCCCTGATTTCATCGAGGCTGCCCTCAACCTTTGAAATCATCTCATTAAGCTCATCAAGTGTATACGGACACTCATTTGGTGCAAGAAGCTTGTCCATATCGTTGTCATTCTCAAACTGCGCTTTCTTCTGAAGAGCACTGTCCATATTTTCCTTTGCAAAGCCGGCCTCTGCGAGCTGCTTTTTCATCTGTGAAAGTGTCTGTGTATATTCTGCAGCACTGTCATATCCATAGAGACTTAAATACTCATCAAGCGAAGCCTTTGCCTTCTCATAGTCAGCCTTTGTCTTGGCGCGCTTTCCTATCTGCTCGTTGAAACGGCTGTAGTCATGAGCCTTTGTGCGAAGCTCATAAAGCTTCTCCTGATACTGCGATTCATCTGCTTCAATTGAAAAGCTGTCAAAAAACTGCGATACCTCTTGTTCCATTGACGTGATGCCGTTTTGGATCTGCTCAAGCTGCTCCTTTAATTCCTGAATCGGTATCTCCTTCTGCTTTATATTTTCCTCGCGCTCAGCCATAAGCCTGATGTAAGCTCTCTGCTTTTTGTTGTTCACACGGATTCCATAAACCATCATAACAACTCCGCAAAGCGCCATAGCGATTCCCGCTATGCCTACCGCAAGGAACATGATTTCCTTCACATTGTACTTCTCATTCAGGCTGAATACTGTGGCAACAACCGCTGACCAAAAGGCCGATAACCATAATCACAATACCTGCCGGTACCAGCTTAGTCTTCTCCGGTGCCTCCGGTTCCTCCTCATCACCTGCCATCTTCGCAAGGGAAGTCATCTGTGAGAGCTTGAGCTCCATGTGGCTGTACTCATTCTTGACACTCTGGATGTTAGCAATCTTCTTTTGCATCTCATCCAGCCCGTCATCAGATGGTACACCATCCTTAAACATGCCTGAAAGTGTATCTAAATACTGCTCCTCCTCAGGTGTAAAGCTCAGATTATCTTCTACAGCCTTTAAGCTTTCAAGCTCTCCGGCCTGCTTTGTTTTTTCCAAAAGCTCCGCATCATCCGGTGCTTTGTCTCCAAAAACTGCCAATGCTGCATTGTAATTGCTCTCTTTCTCCTTTGCAACGGCACAAAGCTGCTCATAGTTTTCACGAAGTGCCTGCTTTCTGCTGTCCTCAGATGCCACCTGAAGCGCCCTGCCGTACTCGGCTCTGATACCGGTAAGCTCCTTCTTCTGGGCAGTTTTCTCATCTATTTTCTGTGAAAGCTGTGCTGCCGCCTCATCCGCTGCCTGATACTTCTTAAGCTCCTGTTCCAAGGCTGTGAGTGTATTTACACGCTTTTTGATGGAGCCTGTGATACGGTTTGGGGACATCTTGTTCATCATGTCCTTAATGTCCGCTGTCGCCGACTCGAAGTTGTTGATGTCATTTGTATTTTCCGCCATATTGCCAAGCTTTGCGCTGATGCTGTCTGATGACGAAAACATGCAGTCTGCCTGCGCTATGTATATCGTTCTCTTGAACGAGCTGCGGTCGAGGTCAAAAAGCTCCTCTCCAAGCAGTGGTGAAAAATCATCACACTCAACCATGGTTGCAAGCCTGTACAAGTGAAAATCATCCTGCTTTTCTGTGAGGCCAAAGGTCCTTACAAGTCTGTACTCCACTCCATCGGCCTCAAAATCAAGCTCTCCACCATAAGTGCCGCCCTGCCATGGCTTATAGAGCTTTCTTTCCCTCTCAAAGGCGCCCGGCTCCTTTTTCGTATCAAAGCCGTACAGCATAGCCTTCAAAAAAGCCGCAAGCGTACTCTTTCCCCAGCCGTTTGGCTGGTTTATGACATTGACTCCATCATTGAAATTGATATTAAGATCGGACAGCTTTCCGAAGTTGTTTATGTGACAAGCTATTAACTTCAATTTCTAAATCTCCTCCCCGCTAAGCGCCGATATACCACACCTGATAACCTCAGACTTCTGCTCCTCGGTCATATCTGAGCCAAGCACCATCCGTATGAACTCACCCTTAAGTGATGCATCCTTTTCGTATTCACTGTAATTGATGAGAAGTCTTGTCTCATCATACACCTTTTCATAGTAGAAATATTCCTCGAACATATCCTTGAGGAAATCTGTGTTTATCTCACAATCCACGTCCACCTCACCTACAAGCACGAACTTTACCATGCTTCTCGATGAATATTCACTGTCCGAAATGGCCTTTTCCATCTTCACAGCCACATCCTGTGTGGTCATGGCTCCTGTCACATCCACATACATCGTGTAGAGGCTCCTGTACGCAAACGGTACAAAGCTAAAGCCTGCCGTGAGCTTCTCATCATCTATATCAAGCACCACAAAGCCCTTTTGTCCACACTCATCAAAGCCTCTTCCCTCTAAACAGCCGCTGTAGCAGTACATGCCACGGTTGTCAAGCTGTCCGCTCTGATACTCATGCACATGACCGAGTGCGAGATAATCAATGCCTTTATTCTTAAGGTCGCCTGTGGAAATCTCATCACCGAGCTGTCCGTGGAGAGTGACAACGTTGTAATTGTCATTGTCGAGCACAAGAGAATTGTACATGGCAGCCTGGTTAGACTTGTCTATCTCAAGACCTGTTATTGTGATATTCCCATAGCTGTATGAGGTCCACTGATTAGAAAAAGCTTAAGGTTGTCAGGGATTTC
>ENA-OQJD01000085-OQJD01000085.1-human-gut-metagenome-genome-assembly--contig:-NODE-85-length-12128-cov-4.978002_pt1 | contig 12128 bp, 12 predicted proteins | sample MGYA00242596_ERZ504762 | MGnify/ENA primary metagenome ERZ504762 (study PRJEB26092, sample SAMD00036356) | human gut metagenome | host: Homo sapiens | study: EMG produced TPA metagenomics assembly of... | reverse complement strand
CCGTTCCACTAAAGAGAGCTTCATCGGCTGCCTCCTTTCCGCTGGTCAAATTCCAGCTTGAAGTTGGCGTACTGTCCATCATCCTCCAAAACCACAGCGGCATCGTAGGTCTTTCCGGTTTTCTCCGAATATAGGCCCGTCACACGGACACGGCCATCGTTAAGCAGTGCAGACACCACAGCCTTGGTCGGCTGTTTTTTCTTGGCAGCCCACCATTTGTTATTTTTCCAGATTGCAAATTTGCAAGAATCATTCTGACAGAAGAAGCCTTTTTGCAGTTCTGCAACTTCACCGCCGCAGCGAGGGCATTTGCCCACCACCTCACGGGGCGGAGTGAACAGGTACTCAGTTCCCTTGATGACCTGATAAGTTCCCACCAGGTCTTTCAGCATGGTGCTGATCCCGTCCAGAAACTCCTCTGGGGCAAGCTGCCCGCGCTCGATCTCGCCCAGACGGTACTCCCACTCGGCAGTCAAAAGCGGAGATTGCAGCTGTTCCGGCAAGACTGTGATAAGGGAAACTGCATCGTGGGAAGGGAGAAGCTGCACCGTTTTCCTGCTCTTTTTTCGTTCCAGAAAACCGGCAGATACCAGCTTTTCCAAAATACCGGCACGGGTGGCCGGTGTCCCCAGACCTTTTCGCTCGGCATCCTCCGGCATATCCTCTTTTCCGGCAGTCTCCATCGCGGACAACAGGGTGTCCTCCGTAAAGTGCTGGGGCGGACTGCTTTTGCCTTCTTTGACGATTGCCGCAGAAACCGAAAGGGTCTGTCCTTCGGTCAGCTCCGGCAGGGCTTTCTCTGCGCCATCTTTTTTCGGCTCTGCATCCTTCATTTTGGCACGGTAAGCGTCCTCCAGTGCTTTCCATCCGGGGTGCTTCACCGTTTTTCCTTTGGCGGTAAATTCCCCACCGGCACACGCTGCAATCACAACGGTTTCCGAATAGATATGGGGCTGGGCTACGGCGCACAGCAGACGCAGGGCCACCAGCTCCAGCACCGCTTTTTCTCCCGCAGGAAGGGCAGAAAGGTCTGCATCCTTGAGATTTCTGGTAGGGATTACTGCGTGGTGGTCGGTTACTTTCTTATCGTTGATTACCGTCTGCGGATCACAGGTAATGGCGATTCCTTTGCGAAACGGCATAGCATTGGCAACCAGATTCACCAACACCGGCAGGCTGTCTGCCATATCGCCAGTCAGATAGCGGCTGTCAGTACGGGGATATGTGCATAGCTTCTTTTCATACAGGCTTTGCAGATAGTCCAGGGTCTGCTGGGCTGTAAATCCAAGCAGGCGGTTGGCATCTCTTTGCAGAGTAGTCAGGTCATAGAGGGCAGGCGGCTTTTCGGACTTTTCCTTGCACTCCACCTTTTTGATTGTGACATTTGCACCCTGACAGGCTTCTTTCAGCTGCTCAGCAGCAACTTTATCCGCCATGCGCTCCCCGGATACGGTAAGACCGGGCAGCTCCAGCGCCACGGTATAAAAGGGAACCGGCTTAAAGGTGTCGATCTCAGCTTCTCGCTGAACAATAAGCGCCAACGTCGGGGACATCACGCGCCCGATGTTGAGGGTTCGGTGATACAGCACGGAAAAAAGCCTTGTCGCATTGATCCCCACCAGCCAGTCGGCCTTGGCACGGCAGAGGGCAGCATCCCGAAGTCCGTCATAATCCGCACCGGGGCGCAGATTTGCAAAGCCTTCCCTTATGGCAGAGTCCTCCATCGAAGAAATCCAGAGCCTTTTCATCGGCTTTTGACAGTCTGCCAGCTCATAGACGCTGCGGAAGATCAGCTCACCCTCGCGTCCGGCATCGCAGGCATTTACCACCTCCGTCACATCCGGGGCGTTCATCAGCTTTTTCAGAATATCAAACTGCTTTTTCTTATCCTTTCCCACTACCATCTGCCAATGTTCCGGCAGGATAGGCAGGTCATCATATCGCCACTTGGCATACTTGGGGTCATAGCTGTCTGCATCTGCAAGACCGGCCAGATGGCCCACGCACCAGCTGACACGCCAGCCGTTCCCCTCCAGATAGCCGTCCTTACGAGCAGTCGCGCCGATCACGGCGGCCAGACTTTGTGCAACCGATGGTTTTTCAGCGATTACCAGTTTATATCTCATCATCTTCAGCCTCCCATTCTTCCCGCACAGGCGTGTGCAGTTTTTTCTCTATGCTGTTTTCCTCATCCAGTAGCAGGTTATAACCAAACCGGTAGTCATAGCGGTACAGTTTCCCCAGCAGGTCATTGATGATGATACGACAAGCCAAAATGACACGGGTTTTATCCACCTGCATCAGCTGGTAGCGTTGATAATTGCTGTAATATTCTTCGTGACGGCGGGTATTGCAGGCGGCATCTTCAAGTAAACTATCTACTGCATCCTGACAACCATCTTCTTTTTCCCCTTCCATGCAGTTCAGAAGTTCCATCATCAAAGGAAAGCTCTGTTCATCCATAGGAGCTTCTGCTGCAAGAAAACCGATCAAAGCGGATAAGAGCAGACGAGCCGCCGTCTGTTCTTGTTCCGTCAGCACGGCCATTGTTTTCTCCGCATTTGGCAGGATCTTTTCTTCCACAAACTCTGCCGCGTCACCGGAATAAAGCTGACGGATAGAATCTATGGACAATGAAACTGTCACGGTATCTAAGGAGAAATCAAAGGGGTCATCTTGCTTTGGCTTTCTCCGAAGTTTGTTTAACATGGTAGAAAGAATGTCGCCGCCAAAATACACGGCGATCACCAGCAGGTCAAAAACAGCAATCAGCTTGATAAATATAATCAGAACACTCATTTTTTTCGTTTCCTTTCTTTGAGCCAGCGTTCCATCTCACGATGGCAGATACCTACGCAGGGTCTTCCATAATTCCCGCAACCATAGCAGGGGTGGCTGTGGGGTAAAGAAGGAGGACGGGAAGTTTCCTTCCCGCCCTCCGGCCTGCGTGTCATCATGCGTTCATAGGGACTGTCTGTGAAACGGGTCATTTCACGCTGTCCTCGTCATCTTCTTCTGTGCTGCCCCCGTCAGCGTCCGGTTCATCCGACTCCTCATCCTCGGTTTCCCATTCCTCGGAATCTTCCTCGCCATAATCATAATCGTCCAGACTGTCATTGCCCTTGGTCTTAGGCTTATTCTTAATGAGCTTCAAGTAGGCAAATACGCCACCGCCTCCCAGCAGAGCCAGCAAAAGAACCAGCGCAGCCGGGTTCAATCCGGCAGGCTTCTCTTTTTCCGGCTCCGGTGTTTCTGCCGGAGGTTCCGGTGCTTTGCCCGTACATTTACTCTTATCAGTTGCGCAGACCGGGCAGGCCGTATTGACTGCCCCTGCTTCACATTTTGTTGAACAGCTGCATACCGCAGGCATCTCCTCTTTGGGTTTTCCATCTTCCATCAGCGCCGCAAGGTCTGCATCGTCCACCTGATTCAGAAAGTGAACAGCAGTCTCCTTGTCCTCATTCGCCCTATCAATCAGGATGTAAAAGTAATTTCCAGCTTTGGTCGTAACAGTAATAAGCTGCTTATTGCCTCCAAAATCATCCACCAGTGCCGCATTCCCCTCCGGTGTAAGTGCCGGTGCCGGTTCTGTTTCTTCCACAATCACATTGCTGTCATTGGTAGAATCCTCTGCCGGTGCCGCCGGAGCCTGTTCTGACCCCTGTGCGAAAGCAGGGATCGTAAAGCCAAATGCCACAACCATTGTCAGGCAAAGGGCGGAAAGTGTTCGGAGCAATCGTTTATTCCTCATAGCTGTTTTCCTCCTGTTCGTTATTGTCATCAGCCAAACTGCCGGGAACTGTGCCACCGGACAGCATGGCGCTCAACTGAGTCGGGGTCATACGCAGAGCGCGCACCATCTGGACGATCTCCAGATTTTCTGCCTCGGTTTTCTGTGCTTCCAGCGCCTTGAGCTTTTCCTGATACTCTGCGATCTTCTCGCGGACCTTTGTAATCTCCTGGTCAATGCGCTCAATTTTGTTCTTTGCCATCGTCTATCACTCCTTCTTAAAAATCTCTGTTACCAGTTCATCAGGCCGTAGCCCTTAATGCTTTGATAATTCAGGTCATAACTTTTGATCTTGCAGGCATCGCCGGAATTTCCCTCCACGGTATAAACACGGCTGCCATCCGTACCGATCACGATACCCACATGGTCTGCTGTCCCATCTAAATCCCAATCAAAGAAAATTGCATCTCCGGGAGCCAGATTGTTATAGCCTCTTGCACCCCATTGTCCATGAGACTGGAACCACGGAACGCCCTGCCACTCACAGCCTGCAAAGCGCGGCTCACTTTTTCCAGCCTGGTTATAACACCAGGATACAAAGCAGGCGCACCACTCCACGCGGCTGTCAAAGCCATACCAGCTCCAATAAGGATAGCCGCCCACATTGCCCACCTGACGCTTGGCCAGTTCCACCAGCTGAGGATTGCCGGGGCGGGTACCGTTAATGAACTGCACACCGGACAGATCTTCCGAGCCGCTGGTATCAGGGGAGCCGCCGCCAAACAACAGCGGCTTATTGCCCATGGTCTGCCGGTAAACCTGATACATTTTCATCTGCTCCGGGGTCAGAAGTTCCGACACCACAGCGGAAATGGGCTTGCTGGCGAGTTTCACATTCAAAATGTAATACTCATAGGGGACTTCTTCTGAGGTGGTCTCGCCGGTCTCCGGGTCGGTGGAGGTCTCCGTGCGGTAGCGAATCTCCACTTCCTCAGTAAGCGTCAGCTGATACTGTGCTGCAAACACACGCGCCAGCTCTGCCTGAGCGCTCTGCCGGGTGTAGCCTTGCAAAACGGCAGACAGAAATGCTGCCAGCTCATGAGGGTCATGGCCGATCATACCAAGGTCATAGCGATACTCGTCATACCCTGGGTGGCTGCTTTCTATGTTGTCGATTTCCTCCTGCAACTGGGCTTCTCTGGCTGCATAATCTGCCTCCACCGCCAGCATTTCCGGGTCATCCGACGGATAGGTGGTGCCGGAGAGAACGGAACCGATGCTCTGCGCCATCATGGAGCAGGAGGACATGGTATTCATCAGCATACAGGTAATGAGGAACAAAACCCCTGCCATCAGGAAACCCTTCTTGTGGCGCATGACGAATGCCCCTGCCTGCTGTACCTTTTCTTTTACCGTCCTTGCGGCTTTTCCGGTTTTGGATGCAGCCTGGGCGGTATTTCCGGCAGTCTGACCGGCGTGTTTGGCGGCGGCATACTGCTTTTTGATGGCCTGCTTTTGCTGCCAGCGGGAAAGAGGGTTGCTGGCAAACTGGGGATTTTCCTGCAAAGATTTCTGGTACAGAACATTTACATTTGCCTTTTTCCAGTTGACGCTCTGCCTGGGCTGCTTTGCGGTACGGCTTCAGCTTGTGGCTGCGATAGCCCTCCCGCACCAGATAAGCGCCGGTCTCCACCGCTTCCTCGGACTTGTGGGCGCTTTCCACGCCCACATTGTCCTGTTCTGTTTCCCGGATCTCTTTGTGGAGCTTGCCCGCAACCAGATGGACGGGAGCTTCCTTGACCCCTTGAGAAAGTTTGGAGGGTGGCTTTTTCTTGTCCTCAAAGGTCAGCTTCGAGGTCTTTTTTCCGGTATCCGGGTCGATGACCGTCTGCCTGACCTTTTTCTTTGGGATATTGGCCTGCGCCTTATCTGCTCTGGCCGCAGCTTTCTCCGCTTTACGGATCGGCTTTTCCAGTGCAGGGTCAGACCGTTCCTCATCAGTAAAGCGCAGGCGCGGCTCCTTATTCAAACCATTCTCCCAGCATGAGGGAGGACATCATGTAGTGCAGCTCTGCATAAATGGCCATTCCCACAGGATCGTTGAACATACAACCGGACAGGTAGGCGTAAAACTGTGCCACCACATCGGACAGGATTTTCGCTTCGGTTCCTTCCAGAACCAGACCACCCATACCTTCCTTGGCACGGATGGTGCTCCAGACCTCTGCCAGACGGAGCAGCCCCACCTGACCGGTCTCATTCAGTTCGGCTGCCTGATCTGCCGCCGTGCGGCACTCACTTACCGCATCGGCCATGACCGTAAGCAGCTGGCTGCGCTGGGCATTTACCGCCCTGTCAAAAAACATCAACGGGTTTTGATTCAAAATGTTGGGGTTCATCATCATTCATCCTCCTTTTTCAGTTCCTGGGGTTTGGTGGTCATAATGCGGTACAGCTCGGTATTCTTCGGGAAGTGGTCCACGAAAGGCAGAATTGTGGAGCCATAGAACAGCAGGCCCTCGCCCTCACCGGAGTGGGTCACATAGCTAAGCTGGTGTGTGGAAATGCCCAGCTGCTTGGCAAGTATCTGACGGTCTCCGCCTGCCTGGTTGAGCATATACACGAAGTCGGAGTTTTCAAAGATGTTCTCTACCTCGCGGCTGCTCAAAAGGTCTTTGACATTCTGGGTGATACCTGTCGGAATACCGCCCCATTTACGGAATCGCTTCCAGATTTCCACCGTATAGGCAGCGGTCTGTTCCTCCTTCAAAAGCAGGTGCATCTCGTCGATATAGTAACGGGTGGACTTGTGGGCGGCACGGTTAATGGTAACACGGTTCCACACCTGATCCTGTACCACCAGCATACCGATTTTCTTAAGCTGCTTGCCCAGTTCCTTGATGTCATAGCAGACAATGCGGTTGTTGATGTCCACATTGCTCTGGTGGTTGAACACATTGAGGGAGCCGGTTACATAGATTTCAAGGGCCGTAGCGATATACTGAGCTTCCTTTTCCTCCTGTTCCCGAAGCAGGTTATACAGATCCTCCAGTATGGGCATATTCTCCGGGCGCGGGTCATTGAGGTAAGTCTGATAGACCAGACGCACACAGCGGTCGATGATGGTTTTCTGCACCGGCTGCAAGCCCTCCTTACCGCCCACAATCAGCTCACACAAGCTGAGAATAAAGTCAGACTTGAGGGACAGCGGGCTTTCATCATCCGAGTAGTCCAGGTTCAGGTCCATCGGATTGATGTAGTTGGTGGAGGTAGGCGAGATCTTGATGACCTGCCCATGCAGACGTTCAACAAGAGGTGCGTACTCCGCTTCCGGGTCACAGATAATGACATCATCACTGGTAAGCAAAAAGCAGTTGGCAATTTCTCGTTTTGCGCTGAAGGACTTACCGGAACCCGGCGTACCCAAAATCAGGCCGTTGGGGTTTTTCAGCAGCTTTCGATCCACCATGATGAGGTTGTTGGACAGGGCGTTGATGCCGTAGTACAGGGCTTCTTTCCCGTTCTGGAACAGTTCCTGCGTAGTAAAGGGCACAAAAATAGCCGTGGAACTGGTGGTCAGTCCTCGCTGGATCTCGATCTGATTGAGTCCCAGGGGCAGACAGCTCATCAGCCCTTCTTCCTGCTGGAAGTCCAGCCCGGTCAGCTGACAGTTATACTTCTGGGCAATGGAGCCTGCCTGGAAAATGTTGTTGCCAAGCTGACGGGGATTGTCCGCTGTGTTCAGCACCAGAAAGGTCAAAAGGAACATTCTCTCGTTGCGGCTCTGCAAATCCTGCAAGAGTTTTTTCGCTTCACTGCCGTAAGTAGCAAGGTCAGATGGAATGATGTCCATGTCGTATCCGGCGCGGACTGCTTTTTTCTGTTCCTCGATCTTACTGCGATCAAGGTCGGTAATCTTGCGCTTTACCGTTTTGATGGCTTTCACCTGATCCACCGACTGAATGTGCATACTCACAATGAGCGAGCTTTCCATATCCAGAAAATCAGCCAGCAGACGGTCATTCAGCTCCGGTGCGAGAATCTGCAAAAAAGAAACAGCCCCGTATTTCTTGCCCATACGGAACTGCTTGCCGGTGCGGAACTCAAAGGAGCTTGGTGCAATAAAATCCTTTGTGGACAGACCGGAAGGGGCCAGCCAGTCCCATTCAAACTGAAATGGGAACTGTTCGTCCATGTGGAATACTGCATGAAGCTGAGAAAGCCTTTCTTTACCGTCCAGCGTTCTGGCAGCTACACCAAGACGCTTGAAGTTGTTGAGTATATCGGTCTCAATACGCTCCAGACGGGGCTTGGCGGCTTTGATGCTGTCTGCGTCGATACCAAAGGTCAGGTATTTGGTCTTGATGAGGCCGTTGTTACCTCTTGCCAGCTGATTTTGCAGCATTGTGGTGTATTCCTCGCGGATACTGTCAAAGGCATCCCTTTGGGGCGGGATGGAAATGGAGTTAGCAAAGGTCTCCTCCGATGCCGCAAGGTTCAAAAAAGACAGTTGGAAATGAATCGAGCTGTCAAAATAATTGAGGAAATCACACCAACCCTCAAAGATTGCCGTCTTATCTTCGTTTTGGGAGAGCTGATAGTTGATGTCCTGAAACTGGATGGTCTTTGTGTAGTGGCTGTCCGATACTCGGCAGATTCCATCCGGCCACATCCGTTCATAAGGGATACTGTCCTGCGCAGATTTTCCTTTTTTGTCCGTGCGGTTAGCGCGGGCAATGGCCGCTTCGATCTGCTTCTTATCGGCGCGGGACAGCTTTTTCTTTGTCTTTACCGGCTGCACAGTTTTTTTCTCGGTTTTTCCGAACATCCGATGCAACCATTTTTTTATTGCGGTGAACAATGTCATACACCTCCTTATCGAGCATTTCCTGCCGCTTTAATACGGCATAAAAGTTATTGGTCTGGTAGGGACGCTGCTTGGGACGGATCACAGCTACTTTGAGAATGTTGCCCACGATCTTTTCCAGGGGCTGTCCATGCTTTTCGTACATAGCCAGCATAAAGAAGGGCAGCATAACCAGCATCATACACATAGCCGCTACACTGTTTCCGGTAGGTTTTCTGAGCAAAAAGAAAAGCGGTACGCCAATAAGCGCTCCGCCCGTGAAGCAGATAAGCTGCCGCTTGGTCAGATTGAACATGACCTTTGTTTTGACTTTTGTTAAGTCCTTGGGTACGGGTACATAAGCCAATGTGGGAACCTCCTTCCGTTTTAATGCGCCTGAAAGACTGATTTTGCGAGGCTGCCGGTTTTGAATAGTGTAAAGCACAGCAGTACGGTGTAGCCCACGCAGCTCCAGATCGCCATGATGATGTCATCTTCCAGAGCGATGTTCTGCACCAGCACAGCATAAATTGCCACGCAGACGATAATGAGAAACGCCTGAAAGCCCAGCGCCAGCAGGGATCGGAGGTAATTCTGTCCCATACCGCCCCATTCTTTACCCATCATTGCAGCCATTGGAACGGGAGCCACCGAAGTCACAAGGTAGATTTCGATCATACGGCCATAAATAACGATAAAGATACAGATATATAACGCCCACATAGTAATGCCAATAAAGAGGGATTGGAACCACAGTCCGAACAGCGGTCCCAGATCCATTTCCATCAGCCTCGGTTCCAGATCGGTCATAACTGAGGAAATGTCAATGGACGCATCCGAATTGATAACCCCTGCCGCCTGCGCCACTACGCTCTGCGCCATATCAAAGACGCCCATCACGATATTCCATGTATTTGTGACAATGAGGATGGCAGCGGCTGATTTGAACACCCACTTGAAAATCATCCAGGTGTCCACATCATGCAGGTTGTTCTTGTCTGCGATCATCTGGATCAGGTCTACGGTCATCACGATAGCCAGAATCACACCTGCAATCGGCACCATGATGGAGTTGGACAGATTCTCAATCATGCTGAAAATACTGCCATTCCATCCCTGTGGGGTCTGGCCTACCTGTACGGATATATCCGCGACCTGCTGATTTACACTGTCAAACATCCCCGAAAGGTTGCTCATAATACCGCCCACCAGCATTTCTTTCAGCCAATTTGTCAGGGCTTCAAGTAAGAAATCCATACGGTGTCAACCTCCTTTCCGCCGCCCCCGCAAAACTGCGGGAGCGGCAAGGATTTCATACGGAGACGCTTAGACAGAGAAAAGCCCGGAGAGCAGAGGTACAAGGACCATGCCTACCACGGCTACACCAGCACCGGCCATGAGCTGTTTTATCCCCAATTAGGTGTAAAACTCTGCTCGATGGCGGGCGGCGGCGTACAAAAAATCTATATGGTGTTGTTAAGAGAACCGTCCCGGCGGGACAGGTCAGGCAGTGACCTGTTCCACCTCCGGGATGGGTTTGAGATTAAAATGAATTTCGATAGAAATGTGTCTTGTTTTATCTTCGTCAATGCGCTCATGCACGACGATTTCTTTGATTAAGCGGTTGAGGGTGGCTGCGTCCAGCTCTGTGATGTTGGCGTATTCCTGAATGGCTTCCACCCATTGTTTTGCGTCATTGGCAAGCTGGACTTCATCGGACAGCCGCTTTCTGCCCTCGGACACTTTTGCTTTAAGCTCCGTCTGCTCGGTCTGTGTCTTTTCCAGCATGGTGTTGAAATTCTGCTCACTGATACGCCCTGCAATCATATCCTCATAAAGCCGCATGACCATTTTGTCCAGAACCTCAATCCGTTCCTCGTCCCTTGTAAGGGAGCGTTCCATTGCTTCCCGCTGTTCCCGCTGCTCGGCTTCACAGGTATTGGTCAGGCGGTCGGCAACCGCTTCCCCGTCCATCAGGGCAGCTCTGGCACATTCCCGTATTTTCCGCAGCACATGGCTGTAAAGGGTGTCATAATCAATCCGGTGCTGGGTGCAGTGGTTCTTTCCAAAGGCATTGTAGGTCTTGCAGGAGTATATCCGCTGGGGATGTTTTGCGTTTGTGTAGCGTACCGTCAACGACTTCCCACACTCGCCGCATTTTAACAGTCCGGCAAACAGGCTGATTTCATTGGTCTGCCCCGGACGCTGGCGGGATTTCAGCTTGTTCTGCACAATGTCAAAGCTCATGCGGTCAATCAGCGGTTCATGCTGCCCCTCCACCACAATCCAGTCCTCCGGCTTCTTTTCCCCAATCGTGCCGATTTTGAAACGGTAGTCCTTTTTCTGGGAAGCAATCGCCCCGGTGTAGACGGGATTCATCAAAAGGTCTTTGATAACGGAGAAGTCCCACATATACCGCCCGTTTTCCGGGTCTTTCTTTTCCCATTTGGTGCGGGTATTGCGAAGCCCCCGTTCCCGGTTCCACCATGTGGGGCAGGGGATTTTTTCTTCCTCCAGCCGTCTGCGGATATAGTTCGGACCATGACCGTTCAGGGCATATCCGAAAATCAGCCGCACAATCGGGGCGGTTTCCTCGTCAATGAGCAGATGGTTTTTGTCCTCCGGGTCTTTCCGATACCCAAACGGGGCAAGACACCCGGTAAACTGTCCTTTCTGCGCTTTCAGAAGATAAGAGGAATGGACTTTCTTGGAAATATCCTTGCTGTACATCTCGTTCAGGATATTCTTGAACGGGGCAATATCGTTGTTATCCCGCAGGGTGTCGATACCGTCATTCATGGCGATATAGCGGACACCGTTTCTTGGGAAAAAGTCCTCAATCAAATGCCCGGTTTGCAGATAATTACGCCCCAGTCGGCTGAGGTCTTTCGTGATGACAAGGTTGACCTGCCTGCGCTCAATGGCTCTCAACATTCTCTGTAGATCAGGACGCTCCATATTAAGACCTGTGAAGCCATCGTCCTGATAGACTGCCACAACCTCCCATCCCTGCTTTTCGCAGTATTTTTCCAGCATATCACGCTGGTTTGCGATACTGGCACTTTCGCCTTGCAGGTCATCGTCCTTTGACAGCCTGCAATAGACCGCTGCACGATAGCCCCCGGCAAGTGCTTTTCCGATTGTTCTGTATTCCATTTCGTTCATCATAGCCATTTACCCACACAATCCAGACGGTATCTGGCTCTTTTGAACCTCATCTTCATTATAGCTCATATCTTTCTTTTTAGCAAGATATTCTTCCGTATTTGTCTTACCGTATTTCTGGGAAATCAGGCTGACGAACACATCGGTTGCGTCCAGTTCCCCGTCAAACACAGTAGTCACATGAATCTCTGTTTTGTTTTTTGCCATAGGCAGTTATCCTCCATACATGAAAACAGCCAGACAGAGGGTGTCGGCAACGAAGTCCGGCAACGGGCTTCAAAAGACCTTGCAAACAATCTCAATCTGGCATTACTTACTATTTATTACTTTTCTTTTATTTTTCTTGTTGTTTTGGTTGTTATAAGGGAGAAAGACCGCAGTTAAGGA
>ENA-OQJD01000082-OQJD01000082.1-human-gut-metagenome-genome-assembly--contig:-NODE-82-length-12218-cov-1.684724_pt1 | contig 12218 bp, 17 predicted proteins | sample MGYA00242596_ERZ504762 | MGnify/ENA primary metagenome ERZ504762 (study PRJEB26092, sample SAMD00036356) | human gut metagenome | host: Homo sapiens | study: EMG produced TPA metagenomics assembly of... | reverse complement strand
TCCTGACGGTAGCCGTCGTTCCCAGACGGTCGGGAGTAAAGGCCGGCGAACGCATTGTCCCGCTCATCCTGAACGGTACGCCGGAAGAACTGGATGCAGGATTCCTGCAAGCTGTCGGTGCACCCGTACAGAAAGCGCAAGGTATCCTTACCAACCTGGAATCGTTCGAGAAGCAGGCAGAACAGGCGGTTTCACAAAGCAAAACCTCCAAGCCTACGGTGGAAAAGGAGTCCAAGGAAGCCCGTGAAAAACGGGAAAAGATGGAAAAACTGCTGAAGAAAGCTGAGGATGCCACGGCAGGAAAGCATTATTCCGAAGCATTGACCTGGCTCAGGCAGGCTAAGGTACTGGCACAGCCGGACAAACAGACGGACATTGACAAAAAAATGGCGGAAGTGCAGAAGAAGGCATCCGAGGGAAGTCTGTTCGACATGGTACAGCCGCCGGTAACTGCTCCACAGCCATCCTTGCAGCAATCGGCTCCACAACTGATGGCAGCCCCGACGCCACAATACCGGAGCGGAGAGCAAGTTCCGATGTTCATGCCCGAACAGCCTGCCCCGGCTCCGCAACCCGTTGCACAGCCGCAAGTCCAGCCCGTACAATATAGGCAACCTGCACCGCAACCGGTTCCTCAGCAGGCTGCTCCACAACCGCAAGACATCCAGTTCCATCAACCGGTACAGGTGCCGCAACCGCAATTGGCGGACAATCGCTGGATACAACAACCGGCTCCGTCACAGTATGCAACGGTGCAGGAGGCTGCAATGTATAACTTCGACAAGGATTACGAGGATGACCGGGAGCTGCTCAGGGAGGACCCTTATGCGGAATATCCGGACTTTCCGAAGGAATGCCGCATGACGGATATGGCACAAATGGATATGGTATATTGTTAAACCCTATAAAAGAAAAATAATATGGCACTTGAAATCAAAGGATTACAGAGAGTATTCAAATTTAAGAAGGACTCCATGGAGCTCGTGTTGGATGATCCGAACAGCGAACTGTCCGTAAACGAGGTGATGGACTTCTATTCCATGACCTACCCTGAACTGACCACGGCAACGGTACATGGTCCTGAGTGGGAGGACGACAAGGCGGTTTACCGCTTCAAGACAACCATCGGAGTGAAAGGGTAAGCGATATGAACAGAAAAAAAAGGATAAGGAAACATGCAGACAGCTTTCAGAACAAGCCAAGGATGGACTGGCACGGCTGATTATTCTCTCAGTAAGTTCGTCCCACATCCGAAGGGGAACCTCGGAACGGAAAAGAAGGATACTTCCGCCACCGGGAAGCACAATGCTTTTCTGACCGGTAGAATCACACCCCTTGCACCGGATTATTGGCATCAGGATATGGATAATGATTCTCCGGTCAATCTCACGACTCCGGAAAATTTTGACTATCTCTACCGGTCGGCATCAAGATATGCGGAACTTATTGGGCATAAAACTCCCTTTCCGATACAGGAAAGGGGGGTGGCCCCCGCCTGAATATTACCGAGTTGTACAGAGTTATGGAAGAGTGTGTACCGGAGTGTATCAATCTGGAAAAGAAAAGCGGAAGGCTGCATTTCTGTCTGTTCCGCCATCACGACTGGCCGGAACCTGCTTTGTTCTGGATTCCGGTTGATTTTACGGAACGGCTTCCGGTACCATTGAAGGACATTGTCAGGGAATTCATCCGGCAATTTGTCCGGCATCACGGGCTGTACGATGTTACCGAGACATTTTATTATGACTTTGCCATAGAAGAGCTGGAAGACTGGGGAAACCGGGATTCCGATGCTTCCCCGAAGGAAATCAGGGCGAACAGACGACTGGCGGATTCCTATCAGTCTGGAAAACGGATGAAAGCACTCAGACGGATGTCGGGCAAACCGTTCTGCAAGTCTTTGGAAGAGGCTGTGCGGAATTACCGGACAAAAAAGGAAAAAGAGCTGAAGCTGTTGGAACTGATAGAGGACGGCATGGCATTGATTACTCCGGAAAGCCCGGTCCTGACAGGCTACCAGTACGATTGGGCTTATGAAGAGGAATGCGATTTTCCCCCGGTGGGAATGGAAAGCCAGGTCATGCTGGTCTATTCTACTGGTGATACGCTGACGGAGTGTGTCAAGGAGTATATGAATTCGGACTACCGGGAGGTCTATGCCCTTACTCCGGTCACTTACAAGCTACTGACACCGGAAACGGACTGTCTTTTCAGATGGATGACTATCCGGAAAGGCTTTCCAGATGGTTGGTGCGTTTTACAGACTATATTGATGACAACTTTTTAAAACGAATGAAATGAATGAACTGACTAAGAAACTTCAACAGGTGATGGTTCCCAAAGCGGCACTGATTGCTTACGAATACAGTGATGGCCGCTATGGACACGGGACATATTATCTCGAACTGCATCCGATCAACGACAGAGGCCGGATGGAGGCTGCCGTCCCCGTTACGTATGAATTTATGGACTCCCTTGTGGAATACTATACGGATAACCGGCAGGATGTACCGCATGGGAAAATCCCCGCCAATATGCTGTGGTGCGATACACGCAAGGGACACGAGAGGTACATCTGGTACAATCCTCCGGGAAACGGCAGATGTTCTTTTCCGAAAGGCTGAATATTCCGGACGGGACATTCCATGTACCCGGTGTCATTTACAGGGTTTCCGGTGACAGACTGGAAATTTTTGCCTATAAGGGAGAAGCACCGGCAGAAGACAGCCCGCTTTTCCTTGCCCCGTTTTTCAATGTAACGGGAAGCAGTGTCTGTCTGGGAAATGCCTCGTTGACTCCTCCGGAAAACATGACTTTCTCAAAACTCCTTGAGCATTGGGAAAAACGCTTCTGGCTCAGTGAATTTTCCCATTTGGGAGGAAGCAGGAATCCCACCGAAAGCAATCTGGTTTCGGTGACGGAAAAGGCACGGACCAATCCGTTTGACTATAACGAATTGAAACCTATGGACAGACAACTTAAAGACTTATTGGTATGAAAAAGATTCATTATACAGACAGATACCTGCTCAATCCCCACCATCCCGTAACCGTTTTCATAATCGGTGCAGGCGGAACCGGATCGCAGGTGGCCACCAATCTGGCAAGGATGAGTATCGCATTGCAGGCACTCGGACATCCGGGCCTGCACGTGACGGTTTTTGACCCCGATACTGTCACGGAAGCGAACATCGGACGCCAGTTGTTCAGCGAATCCGAGCTCGGACTGAACAAGGCGGTGGCACTTGTAACCCGTATCAACCGCTTTTTCGGCTTTTCATGGGAGGCAAAAGGGCAATGCTATCCGTCAGGAACATCAGATTCCGTTTTGGCGAATATCATCATCACCTGCACGGACACCACCCGTTCACGGACCGGTCTGTGGCGTTTTTTGAAAAAGCATAGGGAACGTTCATACGATGACGAGAAATCACCGATATACTGGATGGATTTCGGCAATGCCCAGACCACCGGACAAGTACTGATAGGAAATGTCAAAAGCAAGATACCGCAGCCCTCCTCCACTGAATACCTGCCTATACCCAAGATGAACGTCATAACGGAGGAAGTTCCTTATTCCACCATCAGGGAGAAGGATTCGGGACCGAGCTGCTCGCTGACGGAGGCATTGCAAAAGCAGGATCTCTTCATCAATTCCATGTTGGCACAAATCGGATGCGACGTCCTGTGGCGCATGCTCAGGGAAGGAAGAACGTTCTACCGGGGAGCCTATCTCAATCTTGACACGTTACGGGTAAACCCCATCCCGGTATAGAACACAAACGTCAGTTTCTCCTGATACATAAAACGATGTATAGGAGAAACTGACGTTTTGGAACACTCCTGCCATGCGGTTTAATATTTCAGCCGTACGGCATTTGCCACTCCCTTTTCCGTCATGACCAGCTCATACCGGTCCAACTTTTCATAAAGTTTGCCCAATGTCTTGCATCCATATCTCCTGACCTTGAATTTGGGCATCATTTTTTTCAATGCACCGCCGATCAGTGAAAGGGAAACCTCTTCTTTGCCGTCAGCCGCCTGCTCAAAAGCCTTGTCGAAATACTCCATATCCCTTCGGATAAAGAATTCGGGAGTGTTCTCCTCTGCCTTGCTTTCCTTCCGGTCGGCATACAGGAATACGGAACAGGACCGTACCAATGACACCGGGGTCTTTCCTTCCCCATATCCCAGCACTTTCACCCCGGCTTCCCGTATCCGTTGGGCAAGCAGGCTGTAATCACCGTCACTGGCCACCAGGCAGAAACAGTCCACCTGCCCGTCCCGAAGAATATCCATCGCATCTATGACCAGTGCAATGTCCGTCGTGTTCTTTCCGGGAACATGGGAGGAAGCTTGTACAAGCCTGAATCCATGCTCCCTGGCACTTTCCTTCCATGCGGAAAGCGCTTTCCTCGTCCAGTCTCCATAAATTCGTCTCACAACGGCATCCCCGTAACGGGAAACAAAGCCCATTATATCTTCCATCCTCTCAAAGGATGCGTTATCCCCGTCAATAAGGACTGCAACGGTATATCTTGAATTGGCATTTGTCTTCATAACAACTGTTTATGAAACAAAGTTAGCATAACTTTCCCATGTTGGTATTCCCGCCCTTATCTTTTTTCCCACGTTTCTGTAAAAACTCCTGTATTTCCGAGCTTCTGTAGAAGTTTTTCCCGTTATCGTCCGTCTGGTAATAACGAATCAGCCCTTTTTCCCTGTAACGGGCGACTGTCCGCAATGACACGTTTAGCAGTTTGGCAATGTCATAGTTGTCCAAAAGCTCGTCTCCGTTCAGGCAGTCCTTCACGCGTCCCATCCTGTCCAGTTTCTTTTCTATACGGTCAAAACCTTCCACTATGGTCATTATCATTTTTTCAAGCACTTCATTGTCTATATACATCATGGCAATTTCTCCTGTCTTTTTAAAGGTTATTACTGGAATACCCTTTCTTGTGCGCACTTTCAAGAGTATATGCCATGTTCAATGAAAAATGTATGCCACATTATCCGTTTATATTGGATAAGAAATTGTATAACACTGCAAATCAATAAAATACAGATATAAAAAATAGTATAGGGGAAATTGAAATGTAAAAATTCGAGGTGTAAAATTGTAAAATCCGAATGTAAACTTTACAATTTACAGGTCGTCAGACCTTCTCCAGATCAGGACTGATAGATGGCGTTTCCATACCAGGCGTTTTACTTTTGCCGGCGAAGGCATCTGAAAGGTACGGGCAAGAAATACAGCACCTTCCACTTTGGCACCGGCCTTTTCCAAATTATGGGCGTATTCCATCAGGCTGGATCCGCTGGTCAGCAAATCATCGACAATCACCACGCGCTTTCCGTACAGATCGTTTGACATCATATAGTTGGCGGTATTTATTTCAGAGCGTTTTTCTGAGGCGTGTTTACACTCCCTGCTTTCCGTAATGCATATTAAATCCAGTCCTGAACGGACATAGCCATGCGTTTCCAGAAAACTGGCAATACCTGAGAAACGTCTGTAATAGCGGTCTGATGTGCTGCACGGCATAAACATGGCAGTAATATCCTCATCAGTGGAAAGAAGCAGGAATGCTTGTGAAAAATATTCCGTACAGCTGTCTTTTCCATCCTTGAAATCATATACTTTTTGCACGAATGCCAACTGGTCATCACAAAGCCAGCTTTCAAAGCGTTTGGGAAAATAATAGCCGGCAAACACGCAGCGAATGTTCCCGAATGAGAACAATCGCAACGGACGGACTTTATCAAACAACTCAGGACAAGTCAGCGCATATAGCAGCGGTGCATGAGGATTTCCTGCTATGATGGCTTGACGTAGCGGTTTCTCCCTGTCTTCCCGCTCATCGTAGGCTGCTGCATATTGGCATAGCACCTTGCCGCACTTTTTCCTCCAGTATTGTCCGTATATCCAGAGAACGATAGCCGCTAGTAATAATGTTGCATTGATTATCAGTTCCATATTTCCTGTTTTTTTATTTTCGGACAGATTGCCCGGGATAAAAATACTGTTTTTCCGGTAAAGAAACAGACTTTTAGCCATTCTTTTACTTTGCTTCCCCAAACAGAGCGGTCTCTGACATCTGATGACATCTGATGCCGTTTGATGACATCCTTTTGCCCACGACTTTTACTTCCCGTATTTTCGTGCCGGACAAAAAAAGCAGAGTTTATGGAGTTTGTATGTATCGAAGCTAAGGCATTCATGGAAATGAATGAGGCTTTGGAAGCCGTTGAAAAGAAAATGCGTGAAACATGCGGAGGAGGCATCTGTAGTATGGATGACTGGATTGATAACCAGGAAGCGTGTATGCTTATGAATGTCTCGCCCCGAAAGCTGTTGCAACTTCGGAGAAGCAGGATTATCCCTTACAGCCATATAGACCGCAAGGTATATTACAGGCGTCAGGATATTATACGTTATTTGGAAAACAGTATTCACCATGTAACCCCCGAATCCTTATGACTCAATTCATACTGACTAAAGAAAGCCCTGAGATTATACGTTTTTTTCGGAACATAAGCACCCTGTCCAAAAATGCTGGATGATCAGGAAAAAAGCCTTCGTCCGGTCTTGAACGGAGAGCGTTACATTACCGACAGCGAGTTGGCGGAGAAATTGAAGCTGACACGAAGGACGCTGGCTGATTACAGAATGAACGGCAGGTTGCCCTATTACAAAGTAGGAGGCAAATTATTATATAAGGAAAAGGACATTCTTGTTCTGTTGGAAAAAAACAGGGTGGAAACATTTGATCATTGGTAATACCCGTTTCCAAGTATCACGACATAAACATAAGAAAGTCATGGAAACGATAAAAAGAGAGGGTTTCATGGCTTTCTTATTACAGAACCGGCAGATTATAAGTTTTTTATTTTGGAATCATATATCGGTCAGCATTTCTATTTCTTACATGTAAAGGTAGCCTTTTGCTTCTGATGCGCAAGGCGGTCCTTCGGACTGGTTGGCTGAAAAAATCATCCTCGCTTCGCTGCGGTATTTTTTCGCCAAGCCTTGCACTATCAGAGCAAAAGACAAATGTCTGACATGTAAGAGATAGAAATACCGGCTTTGCCAAAGCCGGAAATGTTTAATCACGAAATAAGAAAATTATGATTCAGACAACAAACAAGTATAGCAAAGAAACTTTCATCCGCCTGAAACTACTGGTATGATCGGATACACGGACTTGTACAGGAAGATATAGATAAAGTGAATACCTATGGTGGAACACATCGAAAAAGACACGCTCCGACCGGTATCCACGGACAGGAGACAACCTGTTCTTTGTTTCCGGTTATGGTGAGCGTTCCCGGATGTTCTTTATAGATGCCGTATATGGAGATAACATTATACTCCGGGATTTTTCCCGTGTTCCATTCGTGTCCTGTGACAAAGAGGGTATCAAATGCGATATGCATGGCGGTGAGTGTCTGTTGGTAAAGGCGGGCGATGTAAGGTTCAAGGCATGGACGTACCGGCGTTCAAGCATTGGGGCCATTACGGGGCATGTGAGAGCGGGGAGGTTTACTACGATGCGAAAGTCGGTTTGTGGGAGTGTACTGCATCCGAACAGCCGGAAAGCCGGGAATGGTTCAAAATCCATATCCGCAAAAACACCCGGTCGGGCGAGGATATGTACGTCGGAGAAATATCCTGTAAGGATGAGGATGGACTCAAACAGTTTGTCAACGATCATGAAGGTACCATATTCGCAGAAGAGGATTCTCAGGAAATGGTCATGCTGTGTTTCAGGCATTCCGACATGAGGATTTCCCCGGAAGAATGGGAAAAGATGGATTGTCCGGTATCCATGCGTGAGATATACGGACAGATGCAGGAAGTAAAGATTGTAAAAGACCATAAAACGCATCTGACCACATTCTACTATTAACATAGTATCACCACATGAAAAATCACCCTTGTTTTCTTCTGCCACATATGACAGGAAGGAAACAAGGGTATATCATCAGGCAGTCTTTTCAAAACTTCTATTAGATATGGAGCAGATTGTTCTTCCCGCACAAATATTCATTCAGATCCTTATATCCGGAATATTCATGCGAAAGATCGCATATACGGATTCCGTATTTGTCCTTTAATGCCTGCACCGCATTTTTCCCGGCGGTATCATTATCCAGACAGCAACGGATGCCGTCATATTGTGAAAGGAAAGAAAAAGCCTTCTGTAAGTTACTGACAGAACTCAACACTATATAATCCCCCTCTTCCAAAGATGGAAAAGCCAGTCTGAAAGACAGAAAATCCATAAACCCCTCAAAAATATAGCAAATCCTGCTTTCCGGCGTGCTAATGATGCGACTGATGTCTTTGGGAGCAATACAAGCCTTGAAATACCTGTTCCTGATTTCGTACCCTCCGGAAATATTAGGGAAAGCGATGGCAAAATAATTCTTCCCATTCCGTTTAAAATGGGCTTCCCTGCATATTTTTCGGGCAGTTTCCAAATCGATGCACCGTTCCTTCAGATAAGTAAGCAGTATCCGGTTGGCAAGAGGAATGATTTTCAGATCTTGAAAGGCGGGATATGCCTTTTCAAACGGACAGGAAACAGTAACCGGTTTCAGTACGGCTCTTTTATTCTCAATACACTGTAATACATAACCTATATCTTGTGTCCGATAAATCTCCTTGGCCAACGTTATAATATCCCCTCCCTTCCCCAGACCGAAATCATACCACAGTTCCTTATGGAGGTCAACCTTGAAAGAGGCTTCCTTTTCCGTCCTGAAGGGCGATTTGTACCATACGCTGTTCCCACGCTGTATTACCGGTTCGTATCCGAATCCGGCTAAAAAATCAACAAGCCTGATGTTCTTTGCTTCTTGTATGTTCATGGCATCTCATTTTCAAGGGTTAGTTCACTATTAATACACGACAAAGAACCGCTTTATACCCGAAACATAAAAAGCAATGTCATCAGATGTCATTAAAAGTCATCAGATGACATCCTGTATATCCTTTTTACATGAATGGCTCAAAAAAAACTTTTCTTGTTTTGGTTATGCACACCTCCTTCTATGCAGCAATGCCGCAAGTATGATAAAGGCATGAATTATAAGTAAAACAAAACTGTACAAAATAATATTTATGGAGAAGTTATGACATTCTGAATAGTATCTGTATATTTGTAGAATCCAATAACACATAATATATTTGAATGGTATAATCTGTAGACATTATATCGAATAAGGTTTTAGGATATTGATAACCAATAGCCCTGTTTCTTTTCTGTATAAACTCTATATTTTAATACAATGGAAATTTAAAAACTGTTGACTGCCGCTTTACTATAAACTATTAATTTAAAAAAGTATTTATGAACAACATGAAAGATTTGATTGCGTTATTTGACAACCACAAGATTTATGATACGGATATATGGACAAATTTACCTTATTCTATTGGTGTTTACTAGATTTGTATTTAGGTGTGTGTTGTCCCCAAAAAGAACCTGGAATTACGTTTCAGGATTTAACTCTAATAAACCTGATTCCATTCGTAATATTAGGTATTGTCTGTATTTGGACTGTGAAATTTTTTACTTGTATCCTCTTTGCATTATGTACACTAGCAGTACCCTTAATTGGGAAATATATTTTTCTATTTAATAATGAAGAAGTTTCGATATTTACGTTGAAAGAATATGCAATGAAAACCAATAATACTGTGATTGCACAAATTGTAAGCGATATAGAGATACAAAAATCAAGAAAGGTAAAGAGTGCTTTAGGAAAGGTGGGAGCTATAATCTTATGTTTAGTAGATCTCTTTGCAGGTGCCTTCATGCCCAAGTCAGTTCCAAACTTTTTGGCGCCTAGTGAAATAGTCGTCATTTGTATTTTTGCTCTTTTAGTGCTTTTGGTTATTCATGCAAAATAAGATTCAAGGGGTATATCTTTCTAATGATTTGCGAAGCAAAATTTCCAACTTTAAAGTCAACACCCCAAACAATAAATAAATTCTTAATGCATTTGATTTAGCACATGTTTTTATTTTTTTCTCTTGTTGAAAACTATAATTAAAAGGAATGAAAATATTTGCAGAAATCGAACCTGTGTATTATATTTGCAGTGTCAAAGAGACAAATTTTGTCAGATTAGTAAAGAAAAACAATGAATTTAGCGTAAGGCCAATTCAATGGTTTTCATAAAAGATAAAGCAAAAAATGTGCAGTCACTCAAGGAGTTAGAATAAACCGAAGCAAAAGGTTCGATTCCTGGTGGCACCACCTTGAAGAAAAAAAGACAGTAAAATCCTGATTTCGGCAATCAGGATTTTTTATTTTCTCACAAAACACAAAATACGGCAATATAGACTGGATGACGAGGTATACGAGCTTTCAGCTCGATTATAACTTTCTCCACTTCTGACCTGCCTCCATATTTGATTAAGTCTTGGAGCAAAACTAACTCCTTCCCGATATAAATCCCAATTTGATGCATATTAAAAAAACAACCTTATACTTGAAGCATAAAGCTGAATGAATTCATCTTTGTAGAGTTCCCGAACATCTTCGGGAGCATCATCAAGAGTATAAGCAGAAAGATTCTTACGCAAAGATTCCATATACCTGCCCCACATCTTTTCCTGCGTATAGCTGGCAGGATTTAGTTTGAATACAGTTTCTCCGCCAAATGCAAGAAAACGGTTCTGAGATTGTTTATCATTCACACATTCTTTTTTTATAAACTCGTCAAATCACCTCTGAGCTTCTACTACAACAAGTCTATTTTAGACTGCAATATCTCAAACTTATATAATAGTGCATATAAATCTTAATCATCGACGAACTGCAAAAAGTTCAGCTTCAGTTTCCCAAGTATCATCCGGACACTTTACCATACGTTGCCAACGGAATGAGGTCGCTGTAATTTCCGAAAAAACCCACTGTATATTCTTCTCATTAATTTCCGTCTGAACAATCCTGTTTCCTTCTCTTTTTCCTTCCAGTTGTGTAGCCCCTCCTAATTCCGTATATAAAATATCCCATGCTTCTGTATTAGGATTATACATACGTACCGTAGTCGCATAAGCTGCATCCGGTTGATAATCTTTAATCCGCGCCTTACGCGAAGGACAAATAAACACATCTTGAATTGCAGTCCCTTCCAGTACCCAAGCGAATATCCACTCTCCCTGAACATGTCTTTCGCCTGTTGTACCTTGGTTATCAACCCATTCAAAATCCCATTCACCGACAAACTGTCCATACAGGTTGTCTTTTTCCGGTATCAAATTGCTTTTCCCTTTTGACACTAATACGTTTATAAATTCTCCCATACTTTACCTTACTGACTCTAGATTAGACAAATATAAGATTTATAATTAATAATCACTAATATTAAAGCAATTATCTGTATGCAATATTCATGTCGAAAGCAAACAGATACATAGTACAAAAAACAGATTTCCCTACTCCCAAACAGATTTTTTATATTACACCTCAAGAACATTTCATTTACAAACTTATTGCAAAAAAAGTATTTGGTCATTAAATCTCAATTATTCAAAAAAGAAATACCGATAAAAAAGCTCATAGCACTTTCAACGCTGGAAGGAAGATTTTTCAGAATTCCAGACACTGAAATATCTGCACCACCCTGGTAATCGGCCATCGCCGTTCCCGTCGCCCACAGTGTAATCTTTAAGATCAGCAGATACAGCACTGCGCCGGATGCAGCACTTGCCAGGCTTTTGCAAATATATTCCCGAATCTTTTTGTTTTTCTCCATTCTGGAAAAGTAGTAGGAGAAAATAGGCCAGCAGCACCAGACAGAAACAGGCAAGGTTCGTCTGGTACAGGCCAAGGCTCAGTGGCCAAAAGGCACCGCTGCCGGCACAATGCTGCTTACGGCTGATTTTCCCCGGATCACGTGCTCTGTAGCCAGCATTGCAAAGAAAAACGAAAATCCGTACTCCGGTGCAATGAAGTGAAACGAAAGATAGCACCCGACCACAACATTGGAAACATAGCATAAACCTGCGAGCCAGTCAATGCAGGATGTTCTCATCCATGCCGGTTTGAAGAGCATATGAAGCCTGGTGACTCCAAGAGAAACCAGCACCAAGCACACCACCGCATTGATGGGTTCTAGCTGCAGACTGAAACGCAGAAAACTAGGTCACCAGCCAGAACCATCGTCCGTTGGAAAGCTCCCATGCTCCCGCCATGTACTCAG
>ENA-OQJD01000081-OQJD01000081.1-human-gut-metagenome-genome-assembly--contig:-NODE-81-length-12293-cov-3.750781_pt1 | contig 12293 bp, 11 predicted proteins | sample MGYA00242596_ERZ504762 | MGnify/ENA primary metagenome ERZ504762 (study PRJEB26092, sample SAMD00036356) | human gut metagenome | host: Homo sapiens | study: EMG produced TPA metagenomics assembly of... | reverse complement strand
TTATTCTTGCCTTATCAAATACGAAAGGGGACAGGGATGGATAACAGATATTACCTGGCAGTGGACATAGGGGCATCCAGTGGCAGACACATATTGTCTCATATGGAGAATGGGAAGATAATACTTGAAGAAGTATACAGGTTCCATAATGGAATGACAGAAAAAGATGGTCACAAGATATGGGATGTTGACAGGCTTTTCGAGGAAATACTAACCGGAATGAAAAAGTGCAGTGAAATACGGGAAATGCCTTATAGTATTGGAATAGATACATGGGCTGTCGATTTTTGTGTTACTGGACAATGATGACAGAAAGATTATGGATGCGGTTGCTTACAGAGATGACAGGACAGCAGGGATTGATAAAAAGGTGTATGAAGTAATTTCAGAGGATGAGCTTTACGCCAGAACAGGAATACAAAAGCAGAACTTTAACACCATATACCAGCTTATGGCAGTAAAAAGTCAGGAACCAGACGCATTCGAAAAAGCCAAAAGCATGCTTATGATTCCGGATTATCTTAATTTCCTTTTGACAGGAGAAAAGGTACAGGAATACACAAATGCGACCACAACACAGCTTGTGAATCCGGTAACAAAGGATTGGGATTATGAGCTTATAGACAGGCTTGGATATCCAAAAGATATTTTCGGGGAGATTAAAAACCCGGGAAGCGAAGTCGGAAAATTAAGATCAGAAGTAAGCCGGAAAGTTGGATTCGACTGTAAAGTTATTCTCCCGGCAACACACGATACAGCATCTGCGGTAATGGCAGTCCCAACGCAGAAAGATGATACGCTCTACATCAGTTCGGGTACATGGTCACTTATGGGAACAGAGCTTGTTTCGGCAGATTGCAGCAGTCTGAGTATGGAACACAATCTGACAAACGAGGGCGGTTATGATTACCGCTTCAGATATCTTAAGAATATAATGGGACTTTGGATGATTCAGTCTGTAAGAAAAGAGATTGTTCCTGATATGAGCTTTGGACAGATTTGTGAGCTTGCATCAAAAGAGCCGATAAAGTCTATTGTGGATGTAAATGATAACAGATTTCTGGCACCTTTAAATATGACAGAAGAGGTAAAGCGTGCCTGTGCCGAAAGCGGGCAGCAGGTGCCGGACAGCATAGCACAAATAGCTGCAGTTATTTATAACAGTCTGGCAGAATGTTATGCATCAACAGTAAAGGAAATAGAGGGACTTACCCATAAGAATTATGAATATATTCATATAGTCGGTGGCGGTGCAAATGCCGGATATCTTAATGAACTTACCGCAAATGAAACAAGAAAGACTGTCTATGCAGGACCGACAGAGGCTACGGCAATTGGAAATATTGCATCACAGATGATAGCAGATGGTAAGCTGAAGGATTTAAAAGATGCAAGACGATGCATTTTCGATTCTTTTGAAATAAAAGAATATAACCCAGATTTATAAACGATAAATACAGAATTGATATCACCAGGAAGGGAGAAACAAATGTTAGTAGAGACAAAAGCAAAGGTTGGAGTATTTGCGATAGCGCTTGGGGCGTACCTGCCACAGTTTCCAACACTCGTTCCGGAATTTGAGGCACAGTATGATGCATTCAAAAAGACGATTCCGGATACCGTTGAGCTGGTAGATGGAGGAATTGTTACCACAAAAGAGCTTTCCATGAAGGCAGGAGATAAATTCCGGTCAGCAGATGTAGACCTGGTAATTTTACAGCTTCTTACATATGCGACAAGCTACAATATGCTTCCGGCGGTCAGAGACTTAAATGTACCGGTTGTTCTTGTGAATGTTCAAAAACGTAAGACACCGGATTATGCCAATACAGATACACCAACATGGCTTGGCGAGCTGTATGCATGTGGAGCAGTCGGAGAGATGGTTGCAGATCTTGAAAGAGCAGGAAAGAGACATGCAGTAATCACCGGTGTTGTGGAAGGTGGAGATGACTATGTGGCAGCGGAGATAGAACAGTGGTGTAAGGCAGCACAGGTCAGAAGAAGATTCCGTTATACCAATATCGCACAGATCGGAAGACCGTATCCGGGAATGATGGATCTGTATATTGATGAAACCAATCTGTATAACCGCATGGGACTTTATACAAAACAGTTTGACTGGGAAAAAATGTGGGCAATCGCAGATCATATCACAGACGAGAATGCAATCCGGACAAAGGCGGAAGATATTCTTGAGACATTTGATATAGCACCGGACAAAGACGGAAAAGCAGCTACCGTTGAGACGGTATGGGATATGGCAAAATACGTTGTGGCATTTGAAGAATGGGTAAAAGAGGAAGATCTTGGAATGGTGGCATCCCATTATGATGGTTATGCCCAGGGAATCGCAGGAAAGCTTGACAGTATGCTGATACCGGCATTTTCCATGCTTATAAAGCAGGGAACAGCCTGTGCAGTTGAAGGAGATATCAAGGTTGCTATGGCTATGAGTATTTTAAAAACAATTGCCGGTACCGGTCAGCTTTCAGAGATGTACTCCATCGACTTTAATGAGGATATCTGTATCATAGGACACTCCGGTTCAGGTGATGCGGCAATTTCACAGGCAAAAAAGCCAACCATGAAGATCGTCGATGTATTTCACGGAAAAACAGGAGGTGGATATCTGACACAGTTCTATCCACCGGCTGCAGATGTAACCTATCTTGGAATCACTCAGGACATGAACGGGAAATTTAAATTTGTTGCAGCAGAAGGTGTAAACGAGGAAGGTCCGATATTCACATTTGGAGATACCAATATGAGAACTCGCTTCTCAATCGGAGCAAGAGAATTCTGCAACCGGTGGAGTGAGGCAGGACCGACACATCACATGGCAGCAGCAGTGGGACGACACATTGATACCATACTTAAGGTAGCAAAGATACTGGATGTGCCGGTTGACATTATATGCAGATAAAATATAGTCATATCTATAAAAGTCACATTATAGTATGGCTTTACAGCAGCTAATCAAATACAAAATAGTAGTTTAAATATAGTAGAAAAATGAGGAAAATATCATGAGATTTTTAGATGCAGAATTTGTAAAAGGATTTATACGTATGGCAAATGACGGCTGGGAGCAGGGATGGCATGAAAGAAATGGCGGTAATCTCTCCTATCGTGTGAAGTCTGAGGAAGTAGAGTCTGTCAAAGAGAACTTTGATCCAAAAGAGTGGCAGCCAATCGGAACAACCGTACCGGAGCTTGCCGGAGAATATTTCCTTGTGACAGGAAGTGGAAAATATTTCCGAAATGTAATAATCAAGCCGGAGGATTCAATCTGTATGATAGAGCTTGATGAAAAAGGTGAGAATTACCGTATTGTATGGGGACTTGTGAATGGTGGAAGACCGACAAGCGAGTTGCCTAGCCACCTTATGAATCTTGAAGTCAAGAAACAGCAGGATCCGGATTACAGAGTAGTGTATCATGCACATACAACAAACATTATTGCGCTCACATTTGTTCTTCCGCTTGAAGATAAGGTCTTTACAAGAGAACTGTGGGAAATGGCAACCGAGTGTCCTGTAGTATTCCCGACTGGAATCGGTGTAGTTCCGTGGATGGTACCGGGCGGAAGAGAAATTGCAGTGGCAACAAGTGAACTTATGAAGAAATATGATCTTGCCATCTGGGCGCATCATGGAATGTTTGCAGCCGGAAAAGATTTTGATCTGACATTCGGACTTATGCATACAGCAGAGAAGTCGGCAGAGATTCTTGTCAAGATGTTATCCATGAGACCGGATAAGCTGCAGACAATCACACCGGATAACTTCAGACATCTGGACGAAAGATTTTAATGTTACATTGCCGGAAGAGTTTTTATATGAAAAATAATACAATCGTATCATAGAAAAATAAAAGAATTGCAAAAAGGGTACGACTTCTCTTATATGATTAAATAAGGTATCATATAAGAGAAGTTTTTTGCATTAGCGGTTAATCTTTCTATGGTCGATTTAATTAGTACATAGCCTACAGAAAAAGGTTGCGTGAAGCCACATAAAAATGTATAATTAGGAGTAATGAATTTCATATTAAATGATATTGGAGGTACTCATGTCACAGTCGGTTACGATAAAGAGTAATAAATATGGAATCAATTTAATTTTAGATGCGGATATGCCATTTGCTGATTTGATAAAGGCAGTTGTGGAGAAGTTTAAGGCATCCGCCAATTTTTTTAAAAACGCAAAGCTTGCTATTTCATTTGAGGGAAGGCATCTTTCAGATGAAGAGCAGCAGCAGATAATTGCAGCTATTGAGGAAAATACCACAATTGAGATTTTGTGCATTGTGGAGAGTGGTACCGAGCAGGAAGCCATTATGAAGGAGCAGGTTGAGGCATTTAATGAGGCAGTGCAGAAGCAGTGCGAGAATGTTGCAACAGTCAGTGCTCCGGAGCAGTTTTACCGTGGTACGCTCAGGTCTGGTCAGGTGATTACCAGTGAGTCTTCAGTTACCATCATAGGTGATGTCAATCCGGGAGCCAAGATTATAGCACAGGGCAATATCGTTATTCTTGGAGCATTAAAGGGCAATGTCCACGCCGGATGTACAGGTGACAGGAGCTGCTTTGTATTTGCACTTGACATGCAGCCGATTCAGATTCAGATTGGTGATTTGATTGCGAAGAGTCCGGACGAGCCTCAGCCAAAGCACAGGGTAAGGCGCAAGGAAAAGCCGGCACAGGAGCAGGCGCAGATAGCCATCGCAAAGGATGGATATATTTACATCGAACCAATTACTAAAAATATTTTAAACAGCATTTAGGAACGTAGGAGGAAGAAAGTTCATGAGCGAAGTAATCGTTATCACATCAGGAAAGGGTGGTGTGGGCAAGACCACAACCACAGCAAATATTGGTACAGGTCTTGCACAGTTAAATAAAAAGGTTGTTATGATTGATACTGACATCGGACTGCGTAACCTGGATGTTGTTATGGGACTTGAGAATCGTATTGTATACAATCTCGTAGACGTCGTTGAGGGTAAATGCCGTATCCGTCAGGCCCTTATCAAGGATAAGAAATATCCGGATCTGTGTCTGCTTCCATCAGCCCAGACAAGGGACAAGGATGCTGTTACACCGGATCAGATGGTTGAGCTTATCAATGAGCTTCGTGAGGAGTTTGACTATATTCTGCTTGACTGCCCGGCAGGTATCGAGCAGGGCTTCAAGAATGCCGTTGCAGGAGCTGACCGTGCACTCGTTGTCACTACACCTGAGGTATCAGCAATCCGTGACGCTGACCGTATCGTTGGCCTTCTCGAGGCAAATGAGATGAAGCGCATTGATCTGATTGTCAACCGTCTTCGTGTCGATATGGTTAAGCGCGGTGATATGATGAATGTGGATGATGTAACAGAGATTCTTGCAGTCAACTTAATCGGTGCAGTACCGGATGATGAGCAGATTGTTATTTCTACAAACCGTGGTGAGCCGTTAGTTGGCTCAGACAGCCTTGCAGGAAAGGCATATATGAATATCTGCCGCCGTATCATGGGCGAGGAGGTTCCTTTCCTTGATTTAAACCAGAAGCATGGTGTCTTTGAAAAGCTAAAGGATATGTTTAAGAAAAATTAAAGGGGGATACGTACCATGGGTATAATGGATTTATTTAAAAAGAAATCTTCTGGTAATGTTGCAAAGGATCGCCTGAAGCTGGTGCTGGTTTCTGACCGTGCAAACTGCTCATCGGAGATGATGGAGATGATGAAAAGGGATATCATTGAGGTTATTTCCCGCTATATGGATATTGATGCGGAAGCTCTTGATGTGAAAATCACAGAGACAGAGTCTGATTCTAACAACGGAATGGTTCCGGCACTTGTTGCCAATATTCCTATCCGTGACATGAAGCATCGTCCAGATCCAAGATAGAGTAAATAAAATAATAGGATATGATAAGATATGAGGGTCAAAAGGTGTTTTGGCCCTTTAATTATTGTATTGAATAAAAAAGACTTGATTTGATATTAGAGTGTGATATACTTTAATACGTTACAAATAAATAAATTTTAGCAGAGTAGACACATGTGCGTTAAGTGCCGGATGAACAGGGAGTTGTCACCCGGACGAAAAGAAAATCTTGCGGTACATGAGTCGCATCCCGCTGCATCCGAAGATATTAATTATCTCCTGTTGTAGTTCGGTGAGGTCTGCAAAGGAGGTAATTTTTTAATGAAAAAATTCGTTACTTTGTTCACCGATTCTGCCCGAGAGCTTAAATCGGTCAGAACCATCACAACTATGGCAATGCTTGCTGCAGTTGCCGTTATCCTTGGATATTTCTCCATCGAATATGGACAGTTTATCCGTATCGGTTTTTCCGGTATTCCAAATGGTATCGTTGATTACCTGTTTGGACCAGTTGCCGGAGCTGTTTTCCACGGAGCGCTTGACATCATCAAGTATCTGATGAAGCCTACAGGACCATTTTGTCCACAGCTTACACTTGTTGTAATGCTTGCAGGTGTTTTATATGGCTGCTTCTTTTACAAGAAAAAGCTTACCATATGGAGAGTGCTTGCTGCAAAGTTTGTAGTAATGCTCATCTGCAATGTCATTCTCAATACCCTGTGTCTGCAGGTACTGTATGGACAGGCATTTATGGCAATCCTTCCAATGCGTGCACTTAAGAACCTTATTATGTGGCCGATAGATTCAATTGTCTTTTTCGGCATTGCAAAGGCACTGGAGCAGATTGGACTGTTCCGTACCTTCCGTAAACCGGAGCTTATAAAGAATGCATAGCAACAGGTGAATGTACCGGGTACTCAAATGAGAGTACCCGGATTTTTTATTTAATGGAAAGAAATACGTATAATGTGGTATGTGTATCATGTTCTTTATAATGTATATAAATGATGAAAAGGAACATAGCAACAGAATAATGCACAGACAATATAATGCACAAAACATTACAATAAAATAATATTTTAAGTGTCAAATGACAGTTTTTATTTATAATTTTAAGCATAAGTGTCTTTAAACTGACAATTGTGAGGTATTTCACTTTTTTAATGAAAATTGTTGACACAATATATTGAACGTGATATTGTTTACTTGTTCAAAATAATACACAAAAGAAAACGAACAAACAACTACATATTAATTATGAATATTTAAGAGCAAAGACGCTAACCGGTGAAGCACTTTGCTCTTTTTTATTTATCAAAATCACAAGGATATTTAAATTAGGAGGCAATATATTATGAAATTAAAAGACACAGGATTAACAGCACAGGACATCAAAGACAAAGTAAAGAAGTACATGATTGAGACATATGAGCGTTTCGATTTCATCGCTGAGACTGCTGAGGGCATGTATCTGTATGATGAGAATGGCACACCATACCTTGACTTTTACGCAGGAATCGCCGTAAACAATGCCGGCAGCAGAAACCCTAAGGTTGTTGCAGCAGTCAAGGATCAGGTGGATGACATCATGCATACATTCAACTATCCATACACCATTCCACAGGCACTGCTTGCTGAGAAGGTCTGCAAGACTATCGGAATGGACAAGATTTTCTACCAGAACTCAGGAACTGAGGCAAATGAGGCTATGATTAAGATGGCTCGTAAATATGGTATAGAGAAATATGGTCCAAACAGATATCACATCGTAACTGCAAAGGACGGCTTCCATGGCAGAACCTTCGGTGCTATGTCAGCTACAGGACAGCCTGGAAACGGATGCCAGGTGGGCTTTGGTCCTATGACATACGGCTTCTCATACGCTCCTTACAATGACTTAAAGGCTTTCAAGGATGCTTGCACAGAGAACACAATCGCTATCATGATTGAGCCTGTACAGGGCGAGGGCGGTGTTCATCCTGCAACACCTGAATTCATGAAGGGACTTCGCGAGTTCTGTGATGAGAAGGGCATGCTCCTCCTTATCGATGAGGTTCAGACAGGATGGTGCAGAACCGGAGCTGTAATGAGCTACATGAACTACGGCATCAAACCTGATATCGTTTCTATGGCAAAGGGCCTTGGCGGTGGAATGCCAATCGGTGCTATCTGTGCTACAGAGGAGGTTTCAAAAGCATTCTCAGCCGGTTCACACGGTACAACCTTTGGTGGACATCCTGTATGCTGTGCAGCAGCACTTGCAGAAGTAAACGAGCTGCTTGACAGAGATCTTGCCGGAAATGCAAAGAAGGTTGGTGATTATTTCGCAGCTAAGCTTGAGAAGCTTCCACACGTAAAAGAGGTAAGACATCAGGGACTCTTAGTTGGTGTTGAGTTTGACGATACAATCTCAGGTGTAGATGTAAAGCATGGCTGCTTCGACCGTCATATGCTTATCACAGCAATCGGAAGCCATATCATCCGTATGGTTCCACCGCTTATCGTAAGCGAGGAAGAGTGCGACAAGGCATTTGATATTATAAAGGAAACTGTTGAGTCACTTTCATAGAAGGTTTGAATTATATTTGAGGCAGGTAACAGAATATATTGCGGCAGATTTTACGAGCCGGATAAAAGGACAAGGGCGTCACGATTAGCTTCGTGCGCCCTTCTTTTAAACAAAGAATATAGGTAACTAAGCGGAACAAGTTTATATAACAACATATGATTAAAGTGTCAAAAGGTATCGTCGATGCATACCTTAGCAACTTTCATATCAACATAGTATAAAGATGTATATATAAGAAAAGCGAGGGGAACGAAATGGCACATCTTGTTATTACAATAGGATGCGAATATGGCGCTAAAGGAAACCAGATTGGCAAAAAGGTTGCTAAAGACCTGGGAATCAAATTTTATGACAGGGATACTGTAGATGAAATAATAAAAGAGGTCGGTATTCCCAAGGATATCATGGAAAAGGTTGAGGAAGGTATCACCATCGCCGGAAAAGGTGCAGAGGGTGATGTCAGAGGCTCTTTCTCCAAATATGCAGACCTCACAGAGCGTGCAATTCATGTCCAGAAAACTATAATCAGAAAATTATCAGACCGTGAGTCGTGTGTGATTATCGGTCGTTCAGCAGACTATATACTAAAGGAACATAAACCGATTTTACGTATTTTCATATATTCACCGGATGAAGTGAGGATTGAAAAACGTAATGAAGAGCCACAATTTGTCGGAGGATGATGCAAAGCTTTTTATCACTGAAAAGGATAAGCGTTATCATAAGCGTCACATGGCGCTGACAGGAAGCAACCGAGGCGACAGACACAACAGGGATATGCTTATAGACAGCAGCCTGTTAGGAGTGGATGGCACAGCGGAGCTTATTGAGTCTCTGGCAAGAAAAGTGGTAGAGAATGAAAGTAAGACAGAAGCTGGAGGTGACAAGTAATGGAACAGAAAAAATCAGAATTTAACAAAGTCCTGAATGCCTGGGACGTACTTGTAATTGCATTTGGAGCCATGATTGGCTGGGGCTGGGTTGTCTCAACCGGAGGCTGGATTGAAAAGGGCGGAGTGCTCGGTGCCGCAATCGGCTTCGTTATCGGCGGTATCATGATATTTTTCGTGGGAATGACCTACGCGGAGCTGACAGCAGCCATGCCTCAGTGCGGTGGCGAGCATGTATTCAGCTACAAGGCAATGGGTTCGACAGGCTCATTCATATGTACGTGGATGATTATCCTTGGATATGTCAGTGTGGCATGCTTTGAGGCGTGCGCTTTCCCAACAATCATCACATATCTGTGGCCGGGCTTTTTGAAGGGATATCTGTATACGGTAGCAGGCTTTGATATCTATGCTTCATGGCTTATTGTGGCGATAGTTGTGGCATTTTTAATCATGATGATAAACATTATCGGCGCAAAGACAGCAGCGATTTTGCAGACTGTGCTCACATGTATTATTGGTGGCGCCGGAATTTTGTTGATAATTGCATCGGTAATCAATGGAACAGTTGATAACCTGGACGGACAGATGTTTGCAGGCAGCTCTGCAGGTCTGAACGTAAAGGCAATTATCGGAGTGGCAGCTCTGTCACCATTTTACTTTATCGGATTTGACGTAATACCTCAGGCGGCTGAGGAAATCAATGTTCCGGCAAAGAAAATCGGCTCAATACTTATCTTATCAGTAGTTCTGGCAGTTGTGTTCTATGCACTTGTCATTGTTGCGGTAGGTCTTGTCATGGGCCCACAGGCAATTGTTGATTCAGAGCAGGCAACAGGACTTGTCACAGCAGATGCAATGGCTGCCGCATTCAACACAAAGATAATGGCAAAGGTTATAATAGTCGGCGGAATGTGCGGTATCGTAACCTCATGGAACTCATTTTTGCTCGGTGGCTCGCGTGCCATGTACTCAATGGCAGAGTCATATATGATTCCAAAGTTTTTTGCAAAGCTTCATCCAAAGCACAAGACACCAATCAATGCACTGATTCTCATCGGATCTCTCACAATGCTTGCACCTTTTGCAGGCAGAAAGATGCTCGTATGGATCAGTGATGCCGGCAACTTTGGCTGCTGCGTAGCATATTGCATGGTTGCTCTTTCGTTTATTATTCTTCGCAAGAAGGCGCCGGATATGCCAAGACCTTACAAGGTTCCAGCATACAAGTTCTTTGGAACGATGGCGGTAATCATGTCAGGCTTCATGGTTGCAATGTACTGCATACCGGGAAGCGGCGGAACACTTATCGCTCATGAGTGGGGCATCGTGCTTGCATGGTGTGCGCTCGGCGTGGTATTCTTCGTCTTCTGTAAAAAGAAATACAAGGAGTCATTTGGTACACTTGTTGAGCTTATTTCAGATGAGGATGCTGCAACACTTATGCCGGAGGCAGATGAGGTTGAGCTGGATAAGGTTATCGATGCTGCAATAGACAGGGTACTTGCCAAGAAAGCCAGCTAGGAAACAGAAAGGACAGGTTATATATGGAAACATTTAATTTCTCGGTGCCACAGGACATCACAGTGGGAAAGGGCAGTCTCTCAAAGCTGCCGGAAATAGCCAAAAAGCTTGGAGGTAAGCATGCACTCATCATTTCAGGACCTCATCTTGAGAAGATGGGACTTGTAAAAAAGGCAGCAGATTATCTGGCATCAGTTGACATAAAAGCAGACACTTTTACAGATATAGAGGCAAATCCATCTGTCACAACAGTGGAGAAAGCCACAGCAAAATACCTGGAGTCGGGCGCAGACTTTATCGTGGCATTCGGAGGCGGCTCACCGATGGATGTAGCAAAAGCAGTGGGTGTGGTTGCCAAATATGGCGGAAGCGTCACAGACTATGAGGGAGCACACAAGGTGCCGGGACCAATCGTACCGCTCATTGCGATACCAACCACCGCAGGAACCGGCTCAGAGGTGACAGCATTCTCTGTAATCACAGACCATAGCAGAAACTATAAGCTCACAGTATTCAGCTACGAGATATTGCCAAAATATGCAATTCTCGATGCAGAACTCATCACAACAGCACCGGCAAGCGTAGCGGCAGCTTGCGGAATTGATGCATTTATCCATGCCGAGGAGGCGTATGTATCCACAGCAGCTTCGCCATTTTCTAATGCACTGGCAGAAAAAGCGATGGCACTTATCGGTAAAAATATCCGCAGATTTGTAGCAAACAGAAACGATATCGAGGCAGCAGAAGCTATGATGACAGGTTCTACTTTTTGCAGGAATAGCATTCTCATTTGCAAGGCTCGGAAATGTGCATGCGATGAGTCATCCGGTCAGCGCATTTTTCGATGTGCCTCACGGAGTGGCAAATGCAGTGCTGCTTCCTGTAATCGCAGAGTACAATGCACTTGCAGATCATGGCAAGTATCTGACTATCTACAATGATATAAGCCCGATTTCTGCGTATGCGGACGAATTTGAGCCGATGATGCTGGTAGATGCAATCAGGGAGCTTTGCACAGACATCGGAATCCCTGAGAATCTGACCATTGCAATCAACAATGCCAGCAAAAACGGAACAGTCACAAAGGAAGAGATAGAAAGCAAGATAGAGCCGATGGCTGTCGATGCCATGAAGAGTGGCAACATTGCTGTAAATCCAAGGGCTTCACGCCAGTGCGATATCGAGATGCTGTATCGCAGGGCACTGTAAAACTTATAAAGTACAACATGTAAGGTAACTATTCCGAATAGTTACCTTATATGATTATCAACAGTATAGTTAGAAAATTAAAAGCAAAAACGGAGATATGAGTATGGATTATCTGTCACACGATGTATCTGAAAATTTAAAAAGAATACGCCAGTCAAAGGGCATGAGCTTAGACCAGGTAGCGGAACAGACCGGTGTGAGTAAAAGCATGCTTGCTCAGATA
>ENA-OQJD01000080-OQJD01000080.1-human-gut-metagenome-genome-assembly--contig:-NODE-80-length-12305-cov-3.073083_pt1 | contig 12305 bp, 11 predicted proteins | sample MGYA00242596_ERZ504762 | MGnify/ENA primary metagenome ERZ504762 (study PRJEB26092, sample SAMD00036356) | human gut metagenome | host: Homo sapiens | study: EMG produced TPA metagenomics assembly of... | reverse complement strand
TGGCATAGGAGAATTCATCATCCTTGAATACCTCGATTTCTTCCATGTTCTGCCCGATACCGCAGGAACGCAGCTCCTGTAACAATTCTTCCGGTTCCATGCCGCTGGCTTCTAAGGTAAGAGCAGCCATGCAGACAGTCAGGGTATGACAGTTCACTTCTTCTATAATGGCAGACACACTGTCCGGATCACGTTTTGCAGAAGGACAATGCTTGTAGAACAGTTCTGTCAGTTCTTTTTCTTTATCCAATTCCTTTATTTCTATAGAATCATAATTCTTAAGTTTGCATCTGCGGGTAATCAATAGCTGCATATCATTCTTCATCAGTTCCTTTAAGAAGGGTTCGTCCTTTGGAAGCACATTGAAGTTGTCCAGAATCAGCAGTGTATCTGTGTGGAGTCTCTGCATCACCTTATAGTGATTCTGAAAACGGACTTCCTCATTCATTTCTACGGAATCATCTGCAAATGTAAGGTTTGCGATGTCTTTTCTCAAATCACCGGTGTAATACAGATAAATGATATTGGTGTACTTTTTACGGTTCGTCTGTGCATAGGCTTTGGCAACTTCGCTTTTTCCAATGCCTGCCATACCAGTAATGAATAAGACGGATTGATTGGAAAGATGGGATGCGATTGCTTTTATCTCATCCTTTCGTCCAATGAATGCCTGATTGCAGGAGGGAAGCTTATTGCAAAGAATCACTTCCGAAAGGTCGGGAGAATAGAGCGCACCTGTGCTATGGTCATTCAAAATCGCATATCTTACCACAGAGCAGAAAAAGGCTGCATTATCCGGCTCCTGAATCAGTGCATCAGCCATTTCCTGCCCGATGGTTTTTATACTGTCTGTAATCAATTCCTCCATCTGGATTCGAGCCTGTGCTTCGTTCAACAGGTTCGGAATAATCTTATCTCTGAAATCATCCTCCATCGTATCCCATTCATCCTCATCTTCATAAGTCTTTAGGATATCTATAGGAATCGGGCGGGCGCCATTGCACCAGCGGCTGTACATCGTCGTGTCATCTGCGATTAATTCCGAAGCTGTCAGAGTATCATCCAGATATGCAGAGAACAGACTGCGTACAAGCTGGTGCTGCGGGTAGGTTTTCTTTTTATTTTCCAATAATACACCAATCACATTGGCGAAGGTCAGTCTGTTTCTCATCTGTGTGCTCCTTTCAGAGAGGATTTATCAATCCCGCTATCTATCTTATCTGTCTTTCTATATTTTCATTCTTTGAAAAGTTTCTATGTCAAGTCGCGGTCAAGTGACCGTCAATTATTTTATTCTCTATATTTTACTACAATTAACTTACAAAACGTAGCCGGGCGGCATCAGAAATGAAGCAAATCGGCTACAACAATCATAACACAAACAAACTTATGTTCTACAAGAATATACGAAATGTTTTAACTGTACATTGAAAACTTCATGAGTTGTATTCACAGTCAACGGACTTTGCGATGATACTTAAAGCAATTTAAGCGGAGCAAAGAACAGACACTTCCGTCAAGGGTGGGAGATGATCTCGCGCAGGAGAGGCCCACAGGCAGGTTTCAGTAGTGAGAAATCGGTGCTAAAGAATCCAGACAGTGGATACGTAGAAAACCAAACTAAGAGTACTGGAACAATCTTACTTTAGGAACCGCTTATTGCGGGTAGGAAAGAAGGTGGTTAATGAGAATATTACGAGAGGAGGCAGGACTACCATGAAAACAGAACTTGATACAAGAGCGTTATTAAATGTAAAGGAAATGTGTGAGTACCTTGGTATTGGACAGACGAAAGCAAGAGAATTGCTTTCCAATCCGGCCAATGGTTTCACGGTAAGAATCGGTAACAGACTATATGCTCATAAGGGCAGATTAGACCACTGGTTACTGAATCAGATTCTTTCATAAATAAGAACACGGAGGAGTTTCAAAATGAGAATTCAATTTTTGAAACGGATTGATAATTGTAAGGTTTTATGGTAGAATAGGGACGATATTTGGAATCCTTCCTATTCTACACTTAGGAAGGAGGCATAAATGGGTAAATCCCTTAATGGTAAAGAATTAGGTAAAGGCTTATCACAGAGAAAGGATGGTCTTTATCAGGGAAGATTCGTGAATCGTTTTGGCAAGAAGCAGACGGTTTACGCAAAGACGCTGAATGAGGTAAGACAGAAGCTTAGAAACGAACAGTATGAGGATGAAAAGGCACTCAATGTTGTTGCGAAGGACGTAACGCTTGACGAATGGTATGAAATCTGGATGGATACCTGCAAGAAGAATTGCAGAGACTCCACCAAGGAGACATACGCAGGTCATTATCGCAGAATACAGAAGGCTCTGGGATGGAGAAAACTCACATCCTTGAATTTACTGATTATGCAGCAGGCGATTAACGAACTGGAAACAGACAATGAGCGTAAGAATTCGAAAAAGATACTGGTCGATATGCTGGAGAAAGCAATAGACTCTGATTTACTTATCAAAAATTCTGCTAAGCAGATCAATACTGTGATTTCTAAAGAGGTTAAGAAAGAACGTAGAGTATTAACGGTAGGTGAAACGGAGCTTTTTTTAGTCTATGCGAAGGACACATTCTACTACAATTTATATGTAGTGGCAATCGACACAGGAATGCGTATTGGTGAGTTGATGGGGCTTCAGTGGTCTGATGTAGACTTTGAAAAGAAGGTTGTACACGTCAGACGTTCCTTATGCTATTTCCGCAAGGATGGCAAATATGTCTTTGAATGGCATGATACCAAGACGCATAACAGCAAGCGAACCATTCCCTTAACAACAAGAGCTATGGAAGCTCTGAAAAAACAAAGAGTTCGCGGGCAGGAGATTCTGCTTAAGAACGCACAAACAGCACAGGACGAATACAAGAATCTGGTTTTCGTAACCAGAAACAATCGACCTACACAGCAGTTCATCGTACAGGAATGTATGGATGTAACAACGAGACGAATTCAGAAGGAACACCCGGAATTTGAGAGGTTCTCTCCTCATTGTTTCCGTCACACCTTTGCAACAAGGGCAATCGAGAACGGAATGCAGCCTAAGAGCGTGCAGAAGCTTCTCGGACATGGCTCCTTACAGCTGACAATGGATTTGTATTGTCACGTAACAGATGATACCTTGTTTGACGAGATGAGGAAGATGGAAGCGGTAGTAAAGTGTAGTAAAAAGTGTGTAGTAAAGCAATTTGAGACAATAATAAAGGCGTGAAAGCCTTATAAACAGGAGGTTTTAAGATAAAATGGAACAGTATAAGCAGGAATTTATAGACTTTATGGTGGAGAGTGACGTGCTGAAATTTGGTGATTTCACATTAAAGAGCGGTCGTAAATCACCATTTTTCATGAACGCGGGAGCATATGTGACAGGCTCACAGCTTAAGAGACTCGGAGAGTACTACGCAAAGGCTATCCATGCAAACTACGGAGATGACTTTGATGTATTATTCGGACCTGCATACAAGGGAATTCCGCTTGCAGTGGTAACAGCTATCGCATACCATGAGCTCTATGGCAAAGAGGTGCGCTACTGCTCAGACAGAAAAGAGGCAAAGGATCACGGTGCAGACAAGGGAGGCTTCCTTGGAAGCAAGCTTAAGGATGGCGACAGAGTAGTCATGATAGAGGATGTCACCACATCCGGTAAATCAATGGAGGAGACAGTTCCAAAGGTAAGAGAAGCTGCAGATGTCACAATCGTAGGCCTTATAGTGAGCCTTAACAGAATGGAAGTCGGACAGAGCGGCAAGGTAAGCGCGCTCGACGAAATCCATGAGAAGTACGGCTTTGAGGGCAGGGCTATCGTTACAATGGAAGAGGTCACAGAGTATCTCTACAACAGAGAGCATGATGGCAGAGTAGTCATTGATGACACAATCAAAGCAGCTATAGATGAGTACTATAAGCAGTACGGCTGCAAATAGGAGAATATAAATTGCTTGGCAGAAGAAAACGTAACAGGTATAAGTTTACGGAAAAGAAGCAATCTAAGGAGGGGGATAGCTGCACTTGTTGTGGCTATCCTCATAGAGATTGTATATATAGTTTTTTTGAATGCGGCATTCAGAGGAGATGGCAATCTGTCTATGTACTATGGCAGTGCCGGTATACTGATGCTTGGCATATCTCTGGCAGATTTCGGGTTTGCCATAAGAAGCCTCTTTGATGAGGAATCATTCATGACATTTCCACGATTGGCAGTGTTTTTTGCACTTATAGCGGTGCTCAGCTGGGGTGGGACGTATGCTGCCGGCTTTATTATTTAGCACATATTATATCAATAGTGCTATAAAACTGTCATGAATATTTGAATTATAAAATAGAAAGATTATAGGGATATATGAGTTATAAAGAGATTTATGAACTCTCCAATGAGCTTTACGCAGAGCGATTAGAGCTTGTGGAGGAGCGGATAGAACAGATTATCAGAGAGCCTGCGATAGAGCCGGCTTTTGCAGATTATTTCAGAAGTGCGGCAAAGTGCATCAACACTATTAAAAACCATAGCGCAGATAAAGAATTTAACGATTTATTCTATTCACAGTTTGATAAAGAAAATTACGAGAAAAGCTATGCCAACCCGGCATATGCCGTAAAGGTGCTCGGAGATGAGTATGGTCAGCTTTTATCGGCTGTATATGCAAAAATTGCCGGAAGCATTACACATATCTATCAGGGGGATATAAAGTATCTCTGCATTTATGCAGAGCTTATTGTAGAGCTTTACAATTATTTTGAGAATGCCAATGAGCTGAGTCCTGATGAGATAAGGGGCTGTATATATTCGTTCATGCATGATTATGAGGAGATTTTTGCAGAGGATGACAACAGAGCACTCCTTGACCCGGCTTATGATTACTATACAGAGCTTGTAAATGAGGCAGATTTGTCAAATGATGATTATCTGTATTCCTACGGACTGTATGTCGGAGAAAATGAGCGCGCCGGCAGAGCGCATCTGGCTTCATTTTCGGATGAGGAGATACAGGCCATGGCAGATACCTATACGGAAGGATACCGCATTGGCTTTATTACCTGCAACAAGGATATCTCAAAAAAGTCGGTGGTTCAGGTGGTTTATCCGCTTGGTTTTGAGCGTATGATAAGAGCAGCATTAAAGAATTTTGAGAAAATGGGTATGAAGCCTGCCATGAGACCATTTTCCACATCGGTCAACAAGCAGTTTGACTATGACCACAAGGAGGATATGGCACTGTGGCTTGACAAGGCATATGTGGAGTACCGTCTTGAGTGCATGCACAATGCACTTGAGAGAATGAAGGATGTAGCATGCAAATGTGGAGGACCGGCTGTCATAGAGATATTTGGAGAGGAGCCGTTTGCTCCGGTTTCAAAGAAGGAGGCTGCGCACTTTAATGATGAGCAGCAGAAGCTTGTAGTCCATATGACAAGCGTGCGCTCACAGTATATGAACAGCTATATCCACAGCGAGGACAGAAGCTTTACGATTATTGCCTATCCGTGTGCTGCAATCGGATCTGATTATAAGGAAATTTTTACGGAGACTGTAAAGATTAATACTCTTGATTATGCACTTTACAGGGATATGCAGCAGAAAATCATAGATGTGCTCGATACAGCAGACAGGGTGCATATCGTCGGAACAAACGGTAACAGGACAGACTTGTATGTCAAGATTCATGAGCTTAAGGAGCCTTCAAAGGAGACGGCTTTTGAAAACTGTGTGGCTGATGTAAATATCCCTGTCGGAGAGGTGTTTACTTCACCGGTGTTAGAGGGCACAAACGGCAAGCTGCATGTCAGTCAGGTATATCTCAATGAGCTTAATTTCCTTAATCTGGAAATCGACTTTAAGGATGGCATGATTGATAAATATACATGCACCAATTTTGAGGATGAGGAAGAAAACAAAAAGTATATATCAGACAATGTGCTTTTCCATCATGACACACTGCCTATGGGTGAGTTTGCCATAGGCACCAATACGACAGCCTACCGTATGGCGAGAGTATACGATATCGCAGCAAAGATGCCTATTCTCATAGCAGAGAAGACAGGACCGCACTTTGCAGTGGGTGATACCTGCTACACATACGATGAGGACAATATGACATACAACCCTGACGGAAAAGCCATAATTGCCAGGGACAATTCAGTTTCCATCCGCAGAAAAGAGGATATATCAAAGGCATATTTCAACTGCCACACGGATATCACAATACCGTATGATGAGCTTGGAGCCATCACAGTTATTCGACACGATGGCTCAACCTGTGATATAATAAGAGATGGCAGATTTGTGCTTGAGGGCGTAGAGGAGTTGAACAAACCGCTCGATACGCTTGATGCAGAAAGTAAATAATTGTTAGACATATAAGGAGGATAAAATGGCAAAGGTTGGAATAGTTATGGGCAGCGACTCAGATTTAAAGGTGATGAGTAAGGCAGCAGATATGCTTGAAGAGCTCGGCATAGAGTATGAGCTCACCATCATCTCGGCACACCGTGAGCCGGATGAGCTTATTGAGTGGACAAGAGGCGCTGAGGAGAGAGATGTAAAGGTAATAATAGCAGGAGCGGGAATGGCAGCAGCACTTCCGGGAATGTGTGCAGCGCTTTTTGCACTTCCTGTTATCGGAGTACCGCTTTCAGGAAAGAATCTGGATGGAATGGATGCAGTGTTCTCAATCATGCAGATGCCACCGGGAGTGCCTGTTGCCACAGTTGCAATTGACGGTGCGAAAAATGCAGCAATCCTTGCAGCAAAGATACTCGCAGCAGGTGATGATGCAATCCTTGAGAAAATCAAAAAGTATACAGCAGATATGAAGGCTCAGGTTGTAGCAAAGGATGCGAAACTGAAACAGGTTGGATATAAGCAGTATCTTGCTGAGAAATAGATTGTATTGTCATCTATAGGAGGGTTTTTATGGGTATATTGCAAAAAGGCAGACAGATGTATGGATGAGGCAGCAGCCTTATTTGGCGAGAATAAGCTTTTTTTGGCAGAGAATAAGGCACAGGAGACAGCCGGTCTTTATAAGAGCTGTGGCGCATATGAGCAGATGGCAAAGACTGTCAATTTTATGGGAGTCATATATGCATCTATTGGAGACTTAAGCATGTCAATTGACTGCTACCTAGAGGCTATGGATGTAGCTGTGGAGCAGGGCTCAACAGAGATAATCATGCTTGTAAACAATAATATAGGCTCACTCTATATGGAGCTTGGATTGTATGAAAAGGCTATCAGATATTTCAACGAAGCACTGGAGCTGTGCAAGCCACCGCTGCATGGAGAGAGGGATAGCTATTATCAGGAACTTCTCATGCTTCATCTGAATCTGTGCATATCATACACGGGAATTAATGAGTTTGAAAAGGCAGAAAAGCATCTTTCTGACGCGATACTCTTTAATGAGATAGCTGGCAGTGATAAAAACAGATTTCTGATAGATATGTCACAGGCACATATGCTATGGAAGATGGGAAATGAGGATGAGGTCAGAGATCATGTGGAAGAGCTGGTTGAGGGTGCGATAAACAATATCAATTCTGACAATTATGTACTTGAGATACTAAGCCTTTGCAATCTATTTATGAATATGGGAGAGTTCGATGCATGGAAAAAGGTTATTGTGGAGTATGAACGCTTTGCTATTGAAACAGAAAATCTGTTTTTCCAGAAGACCTGTGTCAAGATGTGGATGAAATATGAGAGCGCCATGGGTGATACAGAGGCGTACAACAAGCTGTGCGTATATTACGCAAATCTCCACTCTATGCAGGTGAAGGAGCAGATAAAGCGTCTTGGTGATACAATCGACCTTAAGCTTCAGCTTCAGGAGACTGAGTATGAGCGCCGTAAGGCAGTCAGACTCAACTACACAGATATGCTTACAGGCATGGGCAATAAGTTCAAGATGCGAAACGATTTTGAAAAGCTTGTGAGCAAAAATCAGGATTCAGATGGTGCAGGAATCACGTTTGGAGTAGTGGATATAGATTTCTTCAAGTCATTTAACAGAAACAGTGGCATAGTCACCGGTGATGCAGTGCTAAAAGAATTGTCATCCATAATAAATGAGAGCATCAAAGATAAGGGAATGGGGTATCATTTCTATGGCGATGAATTCTACATAATCCTGCAGGAAACGGATGAGGATATCATTAAAAATATAGCCGAGCATATAAGACTTGAGCTTGCCAAAAAACAGATACTTCATGAGAGCTCTAAGGTGGATGAGTATCTGACTGTATCACAGGCATATGTTACCGCCCCGGATGTAAAGGTGCCGGATGAGTTTTCAAAGCTGTTCAAGACGGTGGATGAAGTGCTCAATGATGTGAAGGAAAAGGGTAGAAATGCATATAAGATAGTCTGATGCTTTAAGCGTATAAGACAACTATAAAATGACACGCAGCGTAAAACGTTGCGTGTCATTTTTAATGGATCTATATATACAGTTATAGTTATATTTGTACTTATATTTATAGTTATAGTTATATTTGTACTTATACTTTTACTTTTATATGGCTATATTGTCTCATTTATATTCCGGATATAACAATATCAGTGCCGGCCTTCTCATATATATCTGCTGTCTCAGGTGAGATACCGGAGTCGGTGATTACCATATTGATGTCATCAAGCGATGCATAGCTAGATATGGATGTGGTATCAAACTTGGTGTGGTCTACAAGAGCCACAGTTTTAGCGGAGGCCTTGATACACATGTGCTTTAAATCAGCCTCGTATATACTGAAATCAGTCAGTCCGTCTTCTACAGAGAAGCCTCTTGCTGACACGAACGCGATATCTGTGTGTATCTTTTTGAGTAAATCAGCGCCAAGCAGTCCTTCTATGGAAGCGGATGCACTGGTTACGATACCGCCTGTCAGGATGACTGTGACACCCGGGATATCCTTTAGCTCTAAGGCCAGATTGATGCCATTGGTGATGACGGTCAGCTCTGTAAAGCCTGAAAGCTTCATGCCGAGAGTGTAGGCTGTGGAGCTGGCATCAAGGAATATACACATATGGTCACTTACGAGCTTTATCGCCTCGTTTGCAATCTCCTCTTTAGCTTCCTTGTTTTCCAGAGCGCGGTCATGGAACAGATAGGCCCTCGAGGTTAAATCAGTCATGTCATGGGTTTTATCCTTGTAGATAGCACCGCCGTGAGTCTTTGTCAGAAGCTTTTCCTTATCCATCTGGTTTAAATCTGTTCTTATAGTAGTGGTCGATACACCAAGCAGTTCGCTGAGCTCATTGGTGGTGGCCTTGCGGTTTTCTTTTAAATAATCGAGAATCTTTTGTTGTCTTTCTAATTGCAGCATAGATTTTCCTCTTTCTTTTGATTTCTGTTGTATTTTTGCGTACATATTTTTATCACAAAGCATTGCATAAATATATAATAACTCAAATAAGTAAATAAAGCCAGTATTTTCAATTATTTATGTTAGCTTTTGTTTAGTGATATTTAATTACATTTATTTTTACTTTTATTTACTTTTACTATTGCATTTTTTCTTTTAAAGTGTTATATTTATATCAACAAATAAAAGCAAACACAAATTATATAAGGCGGAGGTATTATTAAATGAAGTTTTTCGTAGATACAGCAAATGTCGAGGACATTAAGAAAGCAAACGATATGGGAGTCATCTGTGGAGTTACAACAAACCCTTCACTCATCGCAAAAGAGGGCAGAGACTTCAACGAGGTAATTAAAGAAATCACATCTATCGTTGACGGACCGATAAGCGGAGAGGTAAAAGCCACAACAGTTGATGCAGAGGGTATGATAAAAGAAGGACGTGAAATCGCAGCTATTCATCCAAACATGGTAGTTAAGATTCCTATGACAGTTGAGGGACTTAAGGCTGTCAAGGTGCTTTCATCAGAGGGCATCAAGACAAACGTTACTCTTATTTTTTCAGCAAATCAGGCAATTCTTGCTGCAAATGCAGGTGCTACATATGTTTCACCTTTCCTTGGCAGACTTGATGATATCAGCCAGCCGGGCATTGAGCTGATCAGACAGATTTCAGAGATTTTTGATATCTATGGATATGATACAGAGATTATTGCAGCTTCAATCAGAAACCCGATTCATGTCACAGACTGTGCACTTGCAGGAGCTGATATCGCAACAATTCCTTACAAGGTTATCGAGCAGATGACAAAGCATCCACTTACAGATCAGGGAATCGAGAAGTTCCAGGCTGATTACAGAGCTGTATTTGGGGATTAGATATTATAAACCAAAGACAGGTATAAATATTTTATTTCATGTCATAGATTTAACAGGAGAACAAAATGAACAAATTAGAGCTTCAGATTACAGCAAATGAAGTCAGGAAGGGTATCGTCACGGCTGTGCATTCTGCAAAGGCGGGACATCCGGGCGGCTCACTTTCTGCAGCAGATATATTTACATATCTGTATTTTGAGGAGATGAACATTGATCCAAAGAATCCTAAAAAGCCGGATAGAGACCGTTTTGTACTTTCAAAGGGACACACGGCTCCGGGACTTTACTCTACACTTGCGCAGAGAGGCTATTTTCCGGTTGAGGATTTAAAAACACTCAGACATCTGGGATCATATCTGCAGGGACATCCTGACATGAAGCATATCCCGGGTGTGGATATGTCAAGCGGTTCGCTCGGACAGGGCATTTCTGCGGCGGTAGGAATGGCACTTTCTGCAAAGCTTACAAATGATGATTACAGAGTATATACACTTCTCGGCGATGGCGAGATTCAGGAGGGACAGGTCTGGGAGGCTGCCATGTTTGCGGGCTTCAGAAGGCTTGATAACCTTGTTGTTATAGTTGATAACAACGGACTTCAGATTGATGGACCAGTGGATCAGGTGTGCTCACCATATCCTATTGGTGAGAAATTCAAGGCATTCAATTTCCATGTGATTGATCTGAAGGATGGAAATGACATGGATCAGATTGCTGACGCATTTAAAGAGGCAAGAAATACAAAGGGTATGCCGACGGCAATTATAGCACATACCGTAAAGGGCAAGGGTGTTTCATTTATGGAAAATCAGGTCGGCTGGCATGGCAAGGCTCCTAATGATGAGGAGTATGCAGTTGCCATGGAGGATCTGAGAAAGGAAGGTGAAGCATTATGTCAGAAGTAAAGAAAATCGCCACACGTGTCAGCTACGGAAATGCACTTGTAGAGCTTGCAAAGGAGCACGATGACGTATATGTTCTTGATGCTGACCTTGCGGCTGCCACACAGACAGCCATCTTCAAAAAGGAATTTCCAGATCGTCACATAGACTGTGGTATCGCAGAGTGCAATATGATGGGTATTGCTGCAGGACTTGCGGCTACGGGAAAGGTGCCATTTGCCAGTTCATTTGCCATGTTTGCGGCAGGTCGTGCGTTTGAGCAGGTGAGAAACTCTATTGGATATCCTCATCTCAATGTGAAAATCGGTGCGACACACGCAGGTATTTCGGTAGGAGAGGATGGAGCCACCCACCAGTGCAACGAGGATATTGCACTCATGAGAGCAATTCCAGGCATGGTTGTAATAAACCCAAGCGATGATATAGAGGCAAGAGCCGCCGTAAAGGCAGCTTATGAGCATGAGGGCCCTGTATACATGAGGTTTGGCCGTCTTGCAACACCGATAATAAATGACAATGCAGAGTATAAATTTGAAATCGGAAAGGGTGTTACACTCCGTGAGGGCACGGATGTAGCTATCATAGCTACCGGTCTGTGCGTGGCAGAGTCACTTGCAGCGGCAGAAAAGCTTGCAGCAGATGGCGTAAATGCAAAGGTCATAAATATACACACTATCAAGCCTCTTGATGAGGAACTTGTTGTAGCTGCAGCAAAGGAATGCGGCAGGGTGGTTACCGTGGAGGAGCACTCTGTAATAGGAGGACTTGGAGCCGCGGTATGTGAGACACTTTCGCGTAAGGCTCCAACACCGGTAAAGACAATAGGTATACAGGACTGCTTTGGTGAGTCAGGTCCTGCTGTAGCTTTGCTTAAGAAATATGGACTTGATGCAGAGGGCATTTATGCATCAGTGAAGGATTTTTTATAAGTATTTAAAATAGTTTGGTTTTATGATTTTTCATATTTTCCCTAATATAATAATAAACTAATAAAAGAAAGGACAGCCGGGATACGGTTGTCCTTTCTTCTACTTTGTATATATATAAAAATTTTAATGTTTAATTAGTGTAAATAATTTAATAAATTAAAATATATATGTGTTATAGGTTTTATTCTGATATATTAAATACTATAAATAGCTGGC
>ENA-OQJD01000078-OQJD01000078.1-human-gut-metagenome-genome-assembly--contig:-NODE-78-length-12415-cov-2.579183_pt1 | contig 12415 bp, 13 predicted proteins | sample MGYA00242596_ERZ504762 | MGnify/ENA primary metagenome ERZ504762 (study PRJEB26092, sample SAMD00036356) | human gut metagenome | host: Homo sapiens | study: EMG produced TPA metagenomics assembly of... | reverse complement strand
TTACATATCGCATTTTTCTTTCTGTCCCGCTCTTTCACCACCGCATCCTCAAAGTGCTCTTTTCCATCCAATTCTATGGCAAGTATTGGCAATTCGCTTCTGCCTTGTTTTTCGTATACAACAAAATCAAAACGTCCCATGTAAAACAAGTCATCATAGGTTATGTTATCTCTGAATACCTGTGATATGGCAACCTCCTTGTGTATTACATATTTACTCTGCGAAAGCCATATATTTTCAAGAGCATGAGTAAGATTTTCGAGAAAAGCATTTTCTGTAGCTGTCGAGAACGGCTGTATTCCCAGTGCTCGTGAGCTTATATGCTTTTCAGTAATTTTTGAATGGCCATTTGTCTTTATATACTGCGCCAGCTCGTACAAATCATCATCAGCTTGTCCCGCATGCAGTCTTTCCAGCTCTTTTCCGTTTGCGAAAAGCACCAGCTTCTCCTTTGCTCTGGATGTCGCAACATTTATGAGCTCCTTATTATTTTTAAGCCAGTTATATGTACCTGAGCTTGTCCTTTCAGAAATTGCTGTAGAAAACAGTACTACATCCTTCTCATCGCCCTGAAATGCATGAACCGTTCCACAGACAAGATTGCTCAGTTTATTCTGCTTTATTGCATTTTCAATCAATTGCTTTTGATTGACAAACGGTGTAATCACGGCAATGCTTTTATCTTTATTTAAAAGCGCATATTCCACCACTTCCTCAACCTCAGCCGGAGAAGTATTTTTTATCTGTGTGTTATCGCTTTTCACATCCATATAGACAAGCGGTTCAGGCTCATTACTCTTTGACTGTATCTTGAGCTTTGAGTTATAGTATTTTTTATTGTTAAAACCTATTATTTCTTTATTGCATCTGTAGTGATTTCTCAGAAGCACCTCATCACTTACTGCATCACAGGCAAGATACGTTTTATAGATTGAATTTTCTCTGTAATCATACTCATCCGATACATGATACCTGCGACGAAGCTTTTTGTTTGTCAGTTCTCCAAGCAGGATAACCGGATTTAGCTGTTGCGGATCTCCCACCAGCATCAGTTTTTCTCCTCTGATTATAGGCACAAGTGAGATTGCCACATTACACTGACTTGCCTCATCCATAATTGTCATATCAAATAAAGGCTCAGGCTCACCTATTTTATGCGCAGAAATGCATGTCGTTATGATTATAGGAAAAACTCGCTGAAGCTTTCTTACATTTTCAGATTTACGCATATATTTGTTAAACTCATTCACCAGCTTCTCTGGTGTCTCATCAGAATCCAGTATCTGTCTAAGCTCCTGGAATTTAGGTTCCTCGAGCGCCTTTATATAGCGTGCAGATGTGTAAAACAGATACTGATAAAATTACTATCCTCATTTCTTATCCAAAAACGACTGCATAGCATCAGCATCCGATATCTCACCGATAGCAGCTATCCTTTTATCAAGCTTCTGCATCTGATAGCCTTGCAGATCTGTCTGAAACGGCAATAGCTTCATAGTATTTTTCATATGTTCCTGATATTTCATCAGATGTGTAAGTGTCTCTTTTCTCTCCTTTAAATCCAGAATTTCCTCATATTCCTTTAGACGCGCAGACAAACGTTTTGCCCTGTCTATACGATCATCCTTCCGCTTATCAAGTGTAGAGGCAAAAATCTGCAATGACTGCACCTGTGTACGCAGCTCATTAATATATTTAATTGCCTCCATTACTTTTTCTGTATTCCCCAGGCGAAGCACCGGAAATGGGATTGTCTTCCCGCGATACTTCATGGATGAGAGCTTTTCAAAAACATTATCTATCGGGACATTATTATATGATGCAAACAGCACTGTGACATTGTTAAAAAATGCTGTTACTATCGTGTTTATTATAGTATTTGTTTTGCCAGTGCCGGGTGGTCCCTGAATATATGCAAGAGGATATTTCATAGCATTGTTTATCGCAAGCAACTGATCCAGATTTATATTTTTATTAATCAGAGCAATCGGATATGCTTTTGTCCTCCTTGGTCTCTCAAGAAGCTCTCCAAAAAAAGACCTTTATTGGATATGTCACATTATCAGCCTCAAACATATCCATAATTGCCTTATATTCTTCGTGCAGATTGAGAACCACGTCCATGCCAAGTCCAATAACATACGGCATATCATCTACTATGGATTTGTTGCCACCATGCTCAGTTATTGCATCCTTTATTTTTTCCAGATTTTTCTCAAAATCCTCCAAAAGCTCATATTCATCGGCATCTAAAAATTTCCTTGCATTTTCCTGTTTTCCATCTATAGAAAACTGCGTACACACTGTAATCTCCTCATCCGGTTTAAAAATATGATTTTTTACATCAAGATTTAGATTTCTATATGCAAGAACATATAGTCCTTTATTAGTATTTATACTCAGGACATTTATTGCCAGCCTCTTAACTTTTTAATGATCCGCTTTTTCTTTTTTCCCGTCGATGAAAAATACTGAAATTGAGCAACCACTTCCCTGAACTGCTGGTCTGTAAGCTGATACATACCACCGTTAATCCTATCTCTGTCAATGTAATGAATCAAATCGTAATCTGTGATATATGGAGTCGTATCAAGCTTATTACATATCTCAAGATAATTTAGTATTTTTAAATTTGCTGAGCTGTCAAATATATTTTTGTAACGCTCTGGATGCATCTCAATATCTTCAACAAGTATCTTGTTTTCAGGGCAGTATGTCCCCTCTATTATCTCAGTAGACAATATTGAATCGATAAATATCCTAGTCATATTCTCCAATCGTAAGCTGTCCCAGATGAAGTCCATCAACCTTCATAGTTCGGCTTCTCGGATCAATGTCTCTTATCCCTATCCAATATTTCGTCACCTGATCTGCCTTGTTTCGATATTCTATTTTCAGCCATTTGCCCTCATGTATGGCTCTGAAAATATCCCTGCAAATTTGGTTCATACTGCCTCCCAAAGCTCATTCCATCCGGCATATCCCATCGACACAAAATATCTAAACCATATGCGCCATGCCTCATAAAACAGGCTGTCTTTGTTCTCCTCCGCCAATATCACCAGGTCAGCACACCTTACTACATAGTCCTTATCCTTTGTGAAACGACCTGTTAATATGCCATTTTTGTATAGCTCATACAGATTTTCAAGGGCAGCCTTTGCTGTTGCCATGTCAAAATTATCGACTTTGCTTTCGTTGATTTCATTGAATTTAAGGCACTCCATATAATTTTTTTCTATAACGTTATCTGATACTTTATTTTCCATATTATCACATTCATACCTTTAACACCATCTCATGCCACTCTTCTCCGCCCCAGGTAGAGTCAGCAATTCCCAGATCCTGCAATCCAAACTTCTTATACATCTCCACCTTCTGCTCTAAGCATGTCAGAAACAGCTTTTTTCGTCCGTTTGCCTTTTCACGCTGGCTGTAGCGGTACACGAGCTCTCTGGCAAGGCCCTGTCCACGATACTCCGGCAGCACGTCTAGGCCAAGAAGCATCACATTTTTACCATTCTCATCACATAAATCGATGTCCGTGAAAAACTCATCCCTGAACTTTTCCTCGTCTGTTGCCACACCATTTAAAAAGCCCGCCAGCTTACCGGTTGATTTGTCAATTGCCACGAGAAATAGCTGTGGTACCTTTGCAATTCTCTCTGTCATTGCCTTTGGAGAACATGCCTCATTCGGTGGGAAACATATCTGCTCAATTGCTATTGCCTGTTCTACCTCGTCTGGGTGTATACTTCTAAATTCAAAATTGTCTGTCATTATTTTATACCTCATTTTTCTGTTTATCATATGTTTTGTTACCGGCCACTCTCAAGACGTGAACAGTAAAATTTTTGTATATGTATATAATACGTGTTTTTGCTGATATAATCAATAATCCCCCAAATACCAAAATCAGCCACAAAAGCATTTTACTGCTTTTATGACTGATTTACATTGCGACTTCATTTATGAATACCTACAATTAATTATGAAAGAACGATAATGCTTCCTTCAATCCATCAGACTCATTATTCATGTGTTCTGCCATTTCTGAAACTCCGTGCATCATCGCATTGAGCTCCTCGATGTTGGCATTCATCTCTTCAGTTGCTGCGGCATTTGCTGCGCTGACGTCTGTCAGGCTGTTGCTGCTCTTCGTGATGTCATCGTTCAGCTCAATCATCGCAGTGACAAGCTCTTCGATTTCATCAGCTTTTTCTGCTGTCTTTTGAATCTGCTCATCAAGTGAGCCAAATTCATCGAGTACTGCCTTAATCTCTTCCTTCTGCTTGGCATTGTCCTCGACGATGGTGCCGGATGCCTGTACACAATACCTGCACTCTTCAACCAGTGATGATATTATCTGCTTGATATTCTCAAGCTCCGTATTGGTATTGTCTGAGAGCACTCGAATCTCCTGTGCCACTACTGCGAAGCCTTTTCCTGCATCGCCGGCTCTGGCCGCCTCTATAGATGCATTGAGTGACAAAAGATTGGTTTCACTGGATATTTCCTCAATGACAGAGACAATATTGCTCACCTTGTCAACCGTAGTATTTACAGTTTCTATGCGTTTTGAAATTGCTGAGATACCCTCATCCATCTTGTGGCTGCTATCCTGCATGGATTTAATCTTGTCATTCATGATTTTACTGCTATCCTGCACTGCTACCGTCTGGTTTTTGATTTCATCAACAGAGGCATTAATGTCCTTTGTTTCATTGCTCATCTCCAGAAGATTTTCATTAATCTTGGAAATAGATGCTGCCATGCCTGTAGAGCCCTCTGCAACATCCTCGACTGCCTTGGATATCTCGTTATTTGCAGCAAGTGTCTGACTGCTTGTGTCATTGAGCTCATAGCTGTTTGATGACATCGTATCACTGGAATTTCTTATCTTTCCGACTATACTTCCAAGCGATTGTGTGAGCTCCTTCATCTTTTCTATAATCAGGCCTATCTCATCATTTGACTCCTTGACCACACTGAAATCTGCCTCAATATTACCATTGGCAACATCCTCAATTATTGTACTGTCCTTTACAAGCGGTCTCATAAGCCTGCGTCCCATTATGAATGAGATAATAATTGCAATAAGCACAACAATAGCAATGATTCCAACGGCAACTCCTGTTACAGTAGTGATTCCTGCAAGTGCCTCAGATTCATCTGCTGTAAGCACAAGTATATTTTCATTGTTCAAAATCGTATATGCCGAATACTTTGTTGTTCCATTGAAATCATATTCTACAACAGTCGTGCCCGGTTTTTTGCCATCCTGAAGCTGTTGTACAACGCCTTTAATTACAGCATTCTCAACAGGCTGTCCAACCTTTTCCTTTGTAGGATGATAAAGCATTGTGCCATCATTCTTTACCACATAGACATATGAGCTGTCCATACCTTCGAGCTTTACATCGGAAAGACTCTTAGCGTATTCATCATAGTCTAAATCCTCTGTATCTGCATTGCTGATCTCATTCTCCACAATTTTTGATGTTGTATTGATAACATCTACCATGGTATGCTTTGTGCTGTCTGTAATTTGTTTTTTGGAGCTTTCAAGAATAAATACCATACAAATTACATTTGAAACTATAACAGCTAAAATCACCATTACTATGATTTTGGCTGCAATGTACCTCTTTTTTAGTTTTACTCTGTTCCATATGACCATCTCTCCTATCCTACTGCTACTGCTACTCCTTTAGCTTAAAATTATAAGACAATATTACCATTTTTGGTGAAATTATACAATAGTTTATCAGTAAATAAAAAATTTATCTACATTTTGCCTTTGATTAATTTGTCGCGCAAATAGGGTTAATGTTCAATCATAAACAGTTATACTATCTATTCCACATTCTTTAGTGCCATGTCCATCGGGATTCTCTTTATTCTGCTGAAATCAAATACTGTCACTATCAGGTATCCGATGAGCACAAATGCAAACATCTTTACATATCCGACAGGTGTCATATGGAATGAAAACCAATCCGCTGAAGGTCTGAAGCATTATGCGCCATACAATGTCCATTACTTTTGTCACCAAGTACTACGCTGATAATATCTGATATAACCACCACGATGGATGTTGAAGACCAGATAAAGACTTGCAATTTCTCTGTTGTCGTAGCCTAAAATCTTTGTCATCGATATGGCTGTCTCATTTTTCTCGATGATGAGCTTCGTGAGCAGATATATCATGACGGCTGAGAGCAGTATGCAAAGCACCTGGAAGTACTGCATATATGAGCCCATGGAGTGATCGAGCTGGTCTGCCATTTTGGTGATGTCGCGTATCGTGATTGTTGTCGCGATATTGCTCTCATCGATATCCTTTATTTTTGTGTCTGACAAAAATCCGCTGAATCTGCCATCCGCAAAATCAAAGGTATCCGCAAAATGCTCTATCGGCATAAATACCGCGATGCTCTGGGATTTATCGTAGGTTCCCTTCACCTTGAATTTGTACGTTTTTTTCTCGTACTGTGCATCAAGCTTTATTGTATCGCCCGGTTTTATACCATATTTGTCTGCAAATGAATCCGATATGTACACCTCGTTATCCTTAAGCGAATCCATGTCCTTAAGCTTTACGTATGCACTGTCTGTTTCCACTCCGTAGACAGACACCTCCTCGTCAAACTCATCTGTTCTCCTTAAGAGCGATGTCATGTCAAATTTCTCTGCATCACTGTTGTCGGTTTCAAGCACGTTTCCGTCTGCATCGACATAGGATTTGAGTACGTACTGGTATTTTGCAAACATCATGCTGTCTGTATTTTTCTTGTAATAATCAAGTGTATCCGGCATGCCGACTGCCATCGCGAGCATTACCATGATGAAAAATATTCCCACAAAAAGTATCAGATAGTTTGCCACATTCTGGAACATGATTCTCAGTCTGAAACGGCTCATGAAGCTCCAGCGCGGAAGCCGCATTGTCTTTTTTTCGCTTTGTTTTCTTAAGGTCATGACGCAGAAACTGAAGCGGTGTGTGCTGCATCATGCGAATTATTACGATAAGATTTACAACCAGCATGATAATCACCGGAGCAAGCGTTGTTTTTATGAATGCGCCCGGATTCCAGATTGTGTGATATGTCGGCAGGCTGTAGCTGTTGTAATACATGCCCACAACCACATCCTTGAATACAGTATAGCCCAGTATATTTCCTACTACTGCTGCCAGAAATGTCACAATGACAGGCATTGAAAGGTAATGCCTAATAAGCTCTCCCTTTGTGTAGCCCGACGCGCGAAGCGTGCCTATCGCTGATGATTCATTTGCTATCGTATTGCTTATGGTCACTGCAAAAATGAATGCGATTATCACGATAAGAATGTCTAAAAGCACTCCTCCCATGGCCTTGTCTGAGCCCATATCGTCCGTGGCAAAATTGATTGCCGGATTTGAGTAGCGCGGTGTATAGTCCTCCACCTCATTGCCTGCTGCCATAACCTGTGACACCATCGCCTCCAGAAAGTCATCTGATTTTTCCTTCTGCTCTATGTCGTCAGCCGGCTCATCCTCGTATTTCCATGCATATGTATAGTGAATGCTCTTGTCCAGGCGGTCAAAGCCCTCCTTTGTCACCATTGCCACATCAAACTTTATCGCATCAAACATCATATCGGTCTTCTTTTCATGCAGTGTAGAGTAATTGACATATGCGATAAGGCCCGATACTTCGAATTCTTTTCCGCTGACCTTTATCGTGTCGCCAACCTTCATGCCCACGTTGTCTGCATGCATTCTGTCCACAGCGATTTCGTTCTCATTTTGTGGAAAAGAGCCCTCGATGAGACATGCAAGGTTGATATCCCCGGTCTTTGTGTATACACGGATAGTTCCGTCCTTTTTGCCGTCTGCGTCGTAGTCCTCATCCTCGTTGCGATAGAAATTCTCGTAGAGCGTGACAGGAGTTTTGCTGCTATCGCTGTCTTTTTTGTCAGGAGCTGTTTTTACCTCGCCTGACTCTATAGCCGTAACAAGCTCGCTGTCAGCCTTATCCTTAAGCTCGAAATGTCCATCCTCCTGCTTGTATTTACTTACTCCCTCATCCGCAGATGTGAGCATACTGTCGTTTGCCACATACATTCCGGATACAAAGCCTATTGTCAGCACGAGGAAAAGAAATACAACGAGATATTTCTTCCAGTCACCGATAATTTCCTTTGGTATACGCTTTATCAGAGGATTTTTTATCTTTTTCCTGCTCATAGGTCAAATCCTCCTTACCACTCAAGCTCTTCGGCCGAAACCCTATTAGTATTGATATCGTTGTGGCGCACGGCTCCGTCTCGTAGCTTTATCACGTGGTCTGCCATGTTTTTGATGGCCTCATTGTGTGTGACCATGATTATGGTGTTTCCGTACTTTTTGTTGACATCCTCTATGAGCTTCAAAATCTCCTTGGAGGTGTTGTAATCAAGCGCTCCTGTAGGCTCGTCGCAGAGCAGTATATCAGGGTTTTTCACGATTGCGCGCCCTATTGACACACGCTGCTGCTGTCCGCCGGATAGCTGATTTGGAAGCTTATAGCGGTGCTCGTAAAGCCCCAGAGTGTGAAGCAGCTCATCGATATCCAGTGCGTTGTCTGACAGGTATGCGCCCACCTCTATATTTTCCTTTACATTCAGGTTTGCAATCAGATTGTACATCTGAAACACATATCCCAGGTGCTTTCTGCGGTACTGTGTGAGCTTTTTCTCACTCATATCCTTCAGCTTGTCGCCATTTATGCTGATATATCCGGAATCGGCGCTGTCGATGCCTCCGATGATATTGAGCAGTGTGGACTTTCCGGAGCCCGACGGTCCGAGCAGCACACAGAATTCACCCTTTGCCACAGAAAAATTCATACCTCGCAGCACCTCCTGGCGCGTCTCGCCGCTTCCGAAGCCCTTTTTCAAATCCACTATTTCTAAGAACTTTCTCTCTTCTTCTGACATATGATATCCTCTCTTTCAACATTTCAAATTACATTTACCTTATATAAGGTTATACGTTTAAAAACAATTATTGGTCAGATTGTACTTACTGTAGTTACCTGTCATTTATACATGTTAGTGTTATCTAACTTCATGTAATAAGAGTAACGCTATTCTGCCTTTCTTGTCAATAAAAATTTTATAATCAGCTTGGTAAAATCTCTTTTTATTTTCTGACCGGATTAACAGCTTCAAGGCGTATGCATAATATAAATTAAATCTGTTTTTACGGAGATATGAATTTTTATGTGTGGTATTGCCGGATTCTGTAATTTTAAAGAAGACTTTGAAGAGAACACCGATTACTGGAACTTTCGTCTTGAGAAGATGCGTGCTGTGCTCGCCCACCGCGGCAACGATGCCAGAGGACGCTACCTTAAAAAGCATATTGGTCTGTCACACAGCCGTCTGGCCATCCGTGATATCCTGTGCGGCGACCAGCCAATGACGCGCACCCACAACGGCTATGAGTACACTATCTGCTATAACGGTGAGATTTACAACACTGATGAGCTGATTCCCGAGCTGTCCGAAAACGGCTTTGTATGCTCCACAACCTCAGACACAGAGGTTATTCTGTACGCCTACATCCATTGGGGCGCTGATTTTGTCAATCGCTTAAACGGCATTTTTGCATTTGCCATATGGGATGCGGCTAAAAGCCGGCTGCTATTATACCGCGACCGCGTAGGTGTCAAACCGCTTTTTTATGCCATCCGAGGGGATTCTCTGGTGTTTGGCTCCGAGCCAAAGGCCTGCTTTGCTCACCCTGCAGTAAAACCTGAGCTTGATAAGCAGGGCTTGCAGGAGCTTCTTGCTATCGGGCCTGCACACACGAGTGGGCTTTCCCTGTTTAAGGATTTGTTTGAGGTTTTGCCGGGACACTTCATGATTTACTCACAGGATGGGCTGCATGATGAAACCTACTGGGAGCTTACAAGCCGGGAACACACCGAGAGCTATCGGGATACCGTTGCTCACACACGTTTTCTGGTGGAGGATGCTATAAAAAGGCAGATGGTTTCCGATGTGCCGGTATGTACTTTTCTGTCAGGCGGCATCGATTCAAGCATCGTGACCGCCATCGCCGCAAACTATATGAACACACGCGGTAAAACGCTCAACACCTTTTCCTTCGACTTTAAGGACAATGACAGGTATTTTAAGGCAAACGCCTTTCAACCGGAGAGGGATCTGCCCTATGTCAATCGTATGCTTGAGGAGTATGAGACAGCCCACTCATATCTCGAGTGTGATGAGAACTCTCTCTTCAAGGCGCTATTTGCCGCAGTCGATGCAAAGGATATGCCCGGCATGACCGATGTGGACTCGTCACTTTTATATTTCTGCAGCCTCGTCAGCCGAAAAAAACAAGGTAGCTCTTACAGGTGAGTGTGCTGATGAAATCTTTGGTGGATATCCGTGGTTTTACCGCAAAGAGCTGCTGGAAAGATATGGCTTCCCATGGTCATCGGATGTCGCTCCACGCCTTGCTCTTTTGCGCGATGATGTGGGTTTTGAGCTTGATTTATCCGGTTATCAGGCTTTTCGATATGAGGAGTCCAGGTCAAAAGCACCTCTCCTTTACGGCGAGGCCGGAGAGGACGAAAGCCGCCGCATAATAGGTTATCTCAATATCAAATGGTTCATGCAGACGCTTCTTGACCGCATGGATCGCACCAGCATGTACTCCGAGCTTGAGGCCCGTGTACCTTTTGCCGACCATCGTATCATTGAGTATGTCTTTAATGTGCCGTGGCATATGAAATATCAAAACGGTGTGGAAAAGACTCTGCTTCGCGATGCTTTTTCAGATGTTCTGCCACCTGAGCTTTTGCACAGAAAAAAGAGCCCATATCCAAAGACTTATCATCCCGGATATGAAGCTCTCCTTATAAAGGGAATGGAGGAGATATTGGACTCCCCTAACGCCCCCTGTGCGTGCTCTCATCGACACAGGCAAAACACGTGAATTCTTAAAAGCTCCCGCAGAATACGGCAGGCCGTGGTTTGGTCAGCTCATGGCAGGCCCACAGCTTATTGCATATTTCATCCAGATTAATTACTGGATGGAGAAATATCAGCTGAGTGTTTAGAAACGCAGCACCATAAAGCTCTGTGCCAAAACCGTGACATTTCCGATAATCTGCACATTTGTCTCGCGCACATCGGTAATCTCCGGCATTCCCTCAGGGATTTCTCCTGTTCCCTCGAGTATCCATGCATGACCTATTGCCTCGACCGGGACATCTGCACCATCTGTAAGTGGCAGCGTATAGTCGCTGTCATTTACATTTGCGACCTTGAGTATCGTCTCGCCCTGCTGTGTGCGTGAAAGCGATACATATATGCCGTCCTTGCGCAGTTCCTTCTCCTGACCGTTCATAGGAATGGTCTCATCACCCACATGGTTTGCAAAAAGCATCTGAACATAATAGTTCGGTGTCAGATATACCTTTTCATCATCGAACCATATCATATCCGGCTTCCACTGGCTGTGTCCGACACGGTTGAAAAGAGGCGCATATGATGCCAGTTTAACAACATCTGCATTTTTCTCTATTCCCGTAAGCAGGGCTGCCTCTGCCAATGCACTCTCCATATTGTTCTGCCTGTCTGTGGTGTGTGCCGCATACTCACCGGCAAAAACAGCGATATCCCTCGGATAATCATCATAGTGATCCACATGATCATACATCCACTGTGGACTTACATAATAGTGCTCATCCACGGCATAACAGGTGTTTGGATTAGCCTTGAACTCGCTGTTGTAGAAATTCCATGCATCCTCAGTAATAGGCGAATCAAGGAACGGTCCGGCTGTTCCGAGTATCCTCATATCCGGATATTTCTCGTGGATAGCTTTCTCAAATATCTGATGACGCTTGTAGAGATCCACATACTGTGACTCCCACTGCTCGTTTCCTACTGATATCATATCCAGCCCGAAGCTCTCAGGATGTCCCATCTTTGCGCGGAGTGCGCCCCACTTACTGTTTACCGGTCCGTTGGCAAACTCGATCAGATCAAGTGCATCCTGCACATACTCATCAAATTCCTCGCTGTCAGATGTCACTAACTGTGTAGACCTGAACTGACACGCTGTACCGATGCTTAGTACCGGAAGCGCTTTTGCCCCGAGCAACTCACAAAGCAGGAAATACTCGTAAAAGCCTATTCCAAAGGACTGTCCATAGTGTGAATCCGGACGTTTTACATCCCATCCAGTCTTTGATCTGTCATCATCAAATGCCCATAGATTAGGAATATACTTTCTGTCTTTTAACTCACCTACAGTTCTCTTCCAGCGGTATCTGTTCTCAAGGCTTATGCCCTCCACAATACAGCCGCCCGGAAACCTTATAAATCCCGGCTTTATGGCTGCCAGTGCCTCATACAGATCGCGTCTGAAAAT
>ENA-OQJD01000077-OQJD01000077.1-human-gut-metagenome-genome-assembly--contig:-NODE-77-length-12441-cov-2.612474_pt1 | contig 12441 bp, 11 predicted proteins | sample MGYA00242596_ERZ504762 | MGnify/ENA primary metagenome ERZ504762 (study PRJEB26092, sample SAMD00036356) | human gut metagenome | host: Homo sapiens | study: EMG produced TPA metagenomics assembly of... | reverse complement strand
CCAACCACAGACCAAAATCCCCTACGAAGGGGAAGTGAATATGCAGCAGGCTATGTATTTATATGCCGACATTACTAAGGAGCTTGTCATTGAGCCACATGAGACAGACAAAGATAGGCGACGGGGTCTTTCGATAGAGATTCCTGACGGATTAGTTTGGGGCTAGTTTTTGCCAGAAGTGGCTTAGCTGCAAAGCAGGCACTTCGCCCGGCAAACTGCGTGGGTGTGTGTGACAGTGATTACAGGGGAGAGTATATTGTGGCTCTTCACAATGATGGAACGCAGGCACGCACTATTAATCCCGGAGATCGTATAGCGCAGCTTGTGGTCATGCCATATCTGGCTGTTGAGTTTAATGAGGTGTCAGAGCTTTCTGATACGAAGCGTGGTGCCGGTGGATTCGGTTCTACAGGAGCTAATTAATCACAAATGAGTTACAATTAAAACTAATCTTTACTTAAAAAGGGGGACTTATCATGGAAAATCGTATTGTGAAATTTAAATCAAAGGAGAGTGCAGGTTTAAACTTACACGCTATACCGGGACATTTCGCTACAAGTCATTCGCATATTAATTATTATGTAGATGTGACAAGCATCAAGACCCGTGTGTCCGAGGCAAAGGAAGCTGCAAAGGCTCTTTACACCAAGGTACCGCATCATTCATATATAGATACAATCGTATGTATGGATGGAACAGAAATGATTGGTGCATTCTTAAGCCAGGAGATTGAGAGAAACGGACTTATGTCTGTGAATAAGCACGAGACAATTTACGTTGTATCGCCTGAGATTAACAACGGACAGATGCTTTTCAGGGATAACAATAAGGGCGCTATAGATGGCAAGCATGTTGTACTTCTTCTGGCAACTACCACAACAGGTGAGACAATCAGAAGAGCGATGGAGTGTATCAACTATTATGGCGGTATGGTCACATGTATTGCGTCCATATTCTCAACCATAGATGAGGTCAATGGAGTAAAGATTGATAAGCTGTTTGATGACGATGATGTGGTAAACTACCAGACATATCCTGTTACAGAGTGTCCATTCTGCAAGAAGGGGCTGCCGATTGAGGCTATGGTCAATGGCTTTGGATATTCTAAGCTGTAATTAGTACGTTTATTGCAGTAATTGCCTTGTAATTGTTTCGATATCAGACTGTGTTTCGTCATAATGACAACAACACGTTAAATTATTTGGCGGATTGACTATAGCCAATTGACGATATGTTTTGTATTATAAAGATACAAAGAAACAAGGTAACAGACAGTCAAGGAACTGAACAGTTACATATATGTACATAATACTTAGGAGGTATTTTTAAAATGGCAAGTTTATCATTAAAGAACATTTGCAAAGTTTATCCAAACGGATTTGAGGCAGTTAAGGATTTCAACCTTGAAGTAGAAGATAAAGAGTTCATCATCTTCGTAGGACCTTCAGGATGTGGAAAATCAACAACACTTCGTATGATCGCAGGTCTTGAGGAGATTTCTTCAGGAGAGCTTATCATCGACGGAAAGGTTATGAATGACGTAGAGCCAAAGGATCGTGATATCGCAATGGTATTCCAGAACTACGCTCTTTACCCACATATGACAGTATTTGACAACATGGCATTTGGACTTAAGCTTAGAAAAGTTCCAAAGGATGAGATTAAGGCAAAAGTTGAGGAGGCAGCAAGAATCCTTGACCTTGAGAAATTATTAGACCGTAAGCCAAAGGCTCTTTCAGGTGGACAGAGACAGCGAGTTGCCATGGGTCGTGCAATCGTTCGTAATCCTAAGGTATTCCTTATGGATGAGCCTTTATCAAACCTTGATGCAAAGCTTCGTGTACAGATGAGATCTGAGATTTCTTCATTACATAACAGATTAGGTGCAACAATCATCTACGTTACACATGATCAGACAGAGGCTATGACACTTGGAACAAGAATCGTTGTTCTTAAAGATGGTGTTATCATGCAGGTAGACAGCCCACAGAAGCTTTACAATCAGCCAAACAACCTGTTCGTTGCAGGATTCATCGGATCACCACAGATGAACTTTATAGATGCTCAGTGTGTTGTTGAGGGAGCAAAGGCATTCCTTAAATTCGATAAATACCAGGTTGAGCTTCCAGAGGCAAAGGCTAAGAAGCTTATCGATGGCGGTTATGCTGGAAAGAACGTAGTATTCGGTATCAGACCTGAGGATATCTACGATTCAGCAGAGCATCTTGATAAATTTGCTACATGCAAGATTGATTCAGATGTTACAGGATATGAGTTACTTGGTGCAGAGGTATTATTATACTTCACAGTTGCAGGCGCAAATATGTCAGCAAGAGTTGATTCAGATACACCGGCTCGTTACGGTGATCACATTGAGCTTGCATTTGATCCACACAAGATTCATGTATTTGATAAAGAAACTGAATTGACAATTACTAACTAGTTCGTTAAAATTAAATAGTTGTAAATTGACAGACCGGGTGTATAATTTACACCCGGTTTTCTTTTGCGAATGTGTGTGAGGTTCTGAAAAGTTAAGTTACGGTGTTAAATTATAACCGGGTTACAGCTTATGACTTGTGGAAGCTTTTTACTTGCCTGCGTCAGAACAGTAATGAGAGGATAAGAATATGATTACGAATCAGAAACTGAAAAAATCACTTGAGGAAATAAAAAATATTACTTCGTTTGATGCGATTTTATACTCAGCCAAGGGAAAGCATCTGACAGGTACGGTGGATGAGCCGGAACATAGCGACATTTTTGTGAAGGAGTTTATAGTATCCGAAGAGGATGTTAAGGGAAAAAACGATGCAATCGCATTTGCGGTTGAAATTGATTCAGAGCTTGAGTATGTGCTCGTAATGTTCTGCCCGTATACGAGTGAGAATCTTGTAATAGGCAGGATGGCAGTTTGTCAGCTTCGTACACTTGTGCTCGGTGAGTCAGAGCGATATGACAGAAATAATTTTATTCAGAATATTCTTCTTGGCAATATGCTTGGTTCTGATATAATAAACCGTGCCAAGAAATTACATATAGAGAACAGAAAACGAGTAGTATATGTTATAGATACCGGAAAGAACAGCAATGAGATAGCAGTTGAGCTTGTAAAGAATCTGGCAGATATCAGAAGCGGTGATTTTGTGGTGGCGATGGATGAGCATAATGTAGTGCTGGTAAAGGATGTTGAGGATATAGATTCACCAAAGCTTCAGGAAAAGCTTTCATCTATTGCAGGAAGTCTGGTTGACAATCTGCTTGCAGAGGCTATGATTAAGGTACGGGTGGGCTATGGCAATCCGACGGATGTTCTTCCAAAGATAGCAGAGTCTTATCAGGAGGCAAAAATGGCGCTTGAGGTCGGCAGGCTGTTTTACGTGGAAAAGGAAATTATGGCATATGACAGGCTGGGCATAGGAAGACTTATTTATCAGCTTCCAATGAGTCTGTGTGAGATGTTTATCCGTGAGGTTTTTGGTGATGAGGTGCCACAGATACTTGATGACGAGGAGGCAATGTCTACAATCTCCAAGTTCTTCGAGAACAATCTGAACATTTCAGAGACTGCAAGACAGCTTTATGTGCATAGAAATACGCTTGTTTATAGACTTGAGCGTATTGAGAAGTCGATAGGTCTTGATATCAGAACCTTTGATGATGCTATGATATTTAAAATAGCTACGATGGTGTTAGCGCATATCAAGGATAGCAGGCAGGGCAGATAATATAATTATTACGCAATTTAAAGAAGTAGGAGACAAGTATGGCCAAGAAGCAAACATACGATGAGAAGAGCATAGCAATTTTAGAAGGACTTGAGGCAGTCAGAAAAAGACCGGGTATGTATATAGGAAGTGTCACAACCAAGGGACTAAACCATCTGATATATGAGATTGTGGACAACTCCGTAGATGAGCATCTGGCAGGTGCCTGTGATACCATAAGGGTAACTCTTGAGAAAAACGGTTCGTGTACGGTGGAGGATAACGGACGTGGAATACCAGTAGGTATGCATGCTAAGGGTGTATCTGCGGCGCGTGTTGTATTCTCGACACTGCACGCAGGAGGTAAATTCGACAATTCTGTATATAAGACCAGTGGAGGTCTGCACGGAGTTGGTTCATCGGTTGTAAATGCATTATCCACATATATGGATGTGGAAATAAGCAGAGATGGCTTTATCCACCATGACAGATATGAAAAGGGTGTTCCTGTCGTGGAGCTTGAAAATGGCCTGCTCCCTACTTTAGGCAAAACCAAAAAAACAGGAACAAAGATTAATTTCCTGCCTGACCCGGAGATTTTTGAGAAGACAAGATTCAAGGAAGAGGATGTAAAGAACAGACTGAAGGAGACTGCATATCTCAATCCGAAGCTTACAATCATATACGAGGACAAACGAGGCGATGAGACAGAGCATATTGAGTATCATGAGCCTGAGGGTATTATCGGTTTTGTAAAGGATTTAAATAAAAATATAGAAAAGCTGCATGATGTCATTTACTTTACAGGAGAGAGTGAGAATATAAAGGTTGAGGTGGCTTTCCAGTATACAAGCGAGTTCCATGAAAATATACTTGGTTTTTGTAACAATATATACAATTCTGAGGGTGGAGCGCATATCACAGGTTTTAAGTACAGCCTTTACAGGTATTATAAATTCATATGCCAGAGAGCTTGGTATATTAAAGGACAAGGATGCGAATTTCAACGGAGCAGATGTCAGAAACGGCATGACTGCTGTAGTGTCAGTAAAGCATCCTGACCCTAGATTCGAGGGTCAGACAAAGACAAAGCTTGACAATCAGGATGCAAACCGTGCAACTGCCAAGGTGACAAATGACGAGGTACCGCTTTATTTTGACAAGAATCTTGAGGTCTTAAAGACGGTAATATCATGTGCTGAGAAGGCCGCAAAGATTAGAAAAGCTGAGGAGAAGGCAAAGACCAATCTGCTCACAAAGCAGAAGTTTTCCTTTGATTCAAACGGAAAGCTTGCAAACTGTGAGAGCAGGGATGCTTCTAAGTGCGAGATTTTCATAGTCGAGGGAGATTCGGCCGGAGGCTCGGCAAAGATGGCAAGAAACCGTATGTTTCAGGCAATTATGCCGATTCGAGGCAAGATTTTGAATGTTGAAAAGGCAAGTATTGATAAGGTACTGGCAAACGCTGAAATAAAGACAATGATAAATGCGTTTGGCTGCGGATTTTCGGAAGGGTATGGAAATGATTTTGATATAACAAAGCTTCGCTATGACAAAATCATCATTATGGCCGATGCCGATGTGGACGGAGCTCATATCTCCACACTGCTTTTGACTCTGTTCTTCAGGTTTATGCCTGAGCTTATTTTAGAGGGACATGTATATGTTGCCATGCCTCCGCTTTACAAGGCTATTCCGTCAAAGGGCGAGGAAAAATATTTGTATGACGATGCGGAGCTTGACAAGTACAGAAAGACACATACAGGCAAGTTTACGTTGCAAAGATATAAAGGTCTTGGAGAGATGGATGCGGATCAGCTCTGGGATACCACACTAAATCCCGCAACAAGGATGCTAAAGCGTATTGAAATAGAGGATGGACGCCTGGCAAATGATGTGACATCACTGCTTATGGGTAGTGATGTGCCACCGAGAAAAGAGTTCATATACGAGCATGCGCATGACGCGGAGCTGGATGTGTAAGCATGACGCTTCTGCTTTTGGTTCTCAGTGGTTCTGAATAGTTAAGCAGTATTTATAATCGGAGAAAGACATGGATAGAAATATAGATAACAATGTAGACAACAATATAATTCAGACCGAATATTCGGAGCTGATGCAGAAATCATATATTGACTATGCGATGAGTGTCATTATAGCAAGAGCCCTGCCGGATGTGCGCGATGGGCTTAAGCCTGTACAAAGGCGTACACTTTATGATATGCATGAGCTGGGCATAAGGTACGACAAGCCATATAGAAAGAGTGCGCGTATAGTCGGTGATACAATGGGTAAATATCATCCGCACGGCGATTCATCAATCTATGATGCGATGGTTGTTTTGGCACAGGACTTCAAAAAGGGCATGCCGCTTATCGATGGACACGGTAATTTTGGGTCAATCGAGGGAGACGGAGCCGCTGCCATGCGTTATACTGAGGCAAGACTTCAAAAAATCACACAGGAAGCATATCTTGCTGATCTAGACAAAAATGTGGTTGATTTCATTCCAAACTACGACGAGACGGAAAAAGAGCCAGAGGTGCTTCCGGTCAAGGTGCCGAACCTTTTGATAAATGGTGCTGAGGGTATAGCAGTCGGCATGGCTACAAGCATTCCGCCACACAATTTTGGCGAGGTGGTGGACGGTGTGATTGCTTATATGAAAAATCCTGATATCACCACAGCCGAGATGATGCAGTATATAAAGGGGCCTGATTTTCCGACAGGAGGCATTGTTGCAAATCAGGATGATCTTGCAGCAATATATGAGACCGGACAGGGAAAGATAAAAATCCGTGGAAAAATCGAAATAGAGAAGGGTAAGGCAGGAAAGGACAAGCTTGTCATTACGGAAATCCCATACACAATGATTGGTGCCAATATAGGGAAATTCTTAAATGATGTCTATTCACTTGTCGAGTCAAAAGCGACAACGGATATTGTGGATATAACTAACCAGTCATCAAAAGAGGGAATAAGAATTGTCTTAGAGCTTAAAAAAGGTGCTGATGTTGAGGCACTTAAGAACCTTTTGTATAAAAAGACAAAGCTGGAGGATACTTTCGGTGTAAATATGCTGGCCGTCGCAAATGGAAGACCTGAGACGCTTGGTCTTGTACCCATCATAAGGCATCATGTCAATTTCCAGTATGAGATTGCAAAAAGAAAGTATGAGACTCTTCTTGCAAAGGAGCAGGAGAAAGAAGAAATACAGCAGGGACTCATAAAGGCCTGTAACGTGATAGATCTGATTATTGAAATATTAAGAGGAAGCCGTGACCAGAAAATGGCAAAGGCATGTCTCATAAACGGAGAGACAGAGGGGATTAAATTCAAGTCAAAGGCTTCAGAAGCCATGGCAGCCCAGCTTTGCTTTACTGAGCGTCAGGCAGCTGCTATCCTTGAAATGCGTCTGTACAAGCTGATTGGACTCGAAATTGAGGCTCTGATTAAGGAGCATGAGGAGACCAGGGCAAAGATTGCAGAGTACAGCGATATTTTAGAGCATCGCTCATCCATGGCAAAGGTCATTATGAAGGAGCTTAAAGCGTTCCGCAAGGAGTATGCAAGGGACAGACGCACGGAGCTTGACAATCTCGAGGAAGCTGTTGTGGTCAAAAAAGAGCTTGAGGTATCGGATGTAGTGCTGCTTATGGACCGCTTCGGCTATGTGAAGACAGTAGATACTTCAACCTATGATAGAAACAAAGATACAGCTGACGCAGAGAACAAGCTGATATTAAAGGTCAAAAATATAGATAAGCTGTGCATTTTTACAAACAACGGAAACATGCATCTTGTCAAGGTGTTAGACCTGCCTTACGGCAAATTCCGTGACAAGGGCACACCTATTGACAATGTAAGCAACTATGACAGCAGTAAGGAGGATATAGTATTTATAGCACCTCTTATGGATGTTGAAAAGCACAAGCTTATATTTGGAACGAAGTCAGCCATGATAAAGCTCGTGGATGGTGCTGAGTTTGTGGTGACACGAAAGACCTCGCAGGCCACAAAGCTCATGGATGATGATGAGCTGTTGTTTGTTGACATGCTTTCAGAGAATGCTACAATGGTAATGCGTTCAAAGAAGGAGATGTTCCTTCGAATCGACTGTGGCACTATTCCTGAAAAGAAAAAGGCAGCAGTAGGTGTCAGGGGAATGAGGCTTGACAGAGAGGATGAGCTTACTGACATTTATCTGCTTAATGACCAGGAGGAAAAAGAGGTCGAGGTAAAGGGGAAGCAGGTGGCGCTTCACAGGCTGCACATTGCAAACCGTGACACCAAGGGCGTGAAGAAATAATATATCGCATGACAATATAATGTAAAGCATAAACTGTGTACGGTTTTGAGTATGTATGGCCTATAACAGTTAAAATATCTGACATGAAAGGAAGCGATGAGCTTGTTGGACAAATTAAGAGAGCTTGGCATTTCAGAAAATCTGATTAAGGAAATTGAAAAGTTTCGCTCGCAGTATCCGGTGGACAAGGAGTATGAGTCAAGAATCCCCGTGCCTACACAGTTTTATTACGGAAGCGATGTGTGGGAGCAGGCTATAACCGCCGTTTTATGTGGAGAAAATCTGCTTTTAGTAGGAGAAAAGGCCACAGGAAAGAATCTTTTCGCAGAGAATCTGGCAGGTGTATTTAACAGACCACGCTGGGATGTGTCATTTCACGTAAATATGGATGCAGCATCACTTATAGGAACCGATACTTTTCGCGCCGGAGAGGTAACCTTCAGGTCGGGACCTGTGTATACAGCGGCAAAAACCGGCGGCTTTGCGGTGCTTGATGAGATTAATATGGCAAAAAGTGAGGCTATGGCAGTGCTTCATGCCACACTGGATTTCAGACGTACAATAGATGTGCCGGGCTATGACAGACTGTCGCTTCATCCGGCAACAAGATTTATTGCCACGATGAATTACGGCTATGCAGGCACAAAGGAGCTAAATGAGGCTCTTGTATCACGTTTTGCGGTAATCCGGATGCCTATGATTTCAAAAGAGAGCCTTGTGAAGCTCATAAAGGAGCATTATCCTGCAATACGTGAAGCGGGAGCAAATGAGCTTGCGGAGGTATTTCTTGAACTGCATACCAAGTGCAAAAATGGCGAAATATCATCAAAGTCACTTGATCTGCGTGGTCTCATCGGTTCAATTGGTATGATGGAAAAGGGCTTAAATATATATACAGCTCTGGATATGGGAATAACAAACAAGAGCTTTGATGAATATGAGCAGACACTTATCCGTGATACAATCCGTGCAAGAATCTCAAGGAAGATGAGCAGAGAGCAGCTGTTTTGTTGATATGAGTTTGTGACATATGAAGGAATGGAACATATGGAAGAACAGGATATAAAGGAAGCAAAAAGAGCAAGAAACTTCATATGGATGGCGGCCTGTGACTATGACATAGAGCCGCTTTTTCTGGCATTTGCACCTGATGGATCCGCTGATATTTATCTGAATCTGATTATTGGGCTTGAATACAAGTGGTATGAGCATGACAAGATAGATGCCTTATTCAATCAGCTGACAGGAAAAAACGCCATGCTTTATGAGGGGCTTTTATGGATAGGTTTGGAAAATGCCCTGTATGAAAAGGAGAGACAAACGAGGCCTGCCTTATATGATTTAAGGCTTGAGTATGACGAAAAAGAAGCCTTGCAGGAGTCAATAAAAACAGGGAGTATTCGAGGATTGATATAATCAGAAATGCACATTGCAGAAGGATACTTGGAAAGCCATCAGGTCTTTGCAAAGAGGATGAAGAGATACTGCATGCTTTTTGTTTTACACCTGATATGACAACGGATGAGATTATAGTGAAAACGAGAGAAAATCTGTGGAAGTATTTCTCGTATAAGCCGATAAAGGTGGTAAAGCCGCAGGGCATATATTTTTTACAGAAGGTAGCAGGAGCGTTTCACTCAATAGGAAAAGTCAGCACACAGTATGTCAGAGCGAATAGCTTTTATGATAAAAATATGGCCTCGGACACAGCAGCTTTGTCTATGGAGCATTCAAAGAGATATCTGCTGCAGTTTGCACTGCAGAAAGATCCAATAGAAGCGAAGCGGTATGTGACAGCCTGTTTTGGAAAAAGCATGTATTCTGACAGGCAGCAGGCCGAGCTGGAGAAAAAGCTCTGTGTAGGAAATCACAAAAACTGTCACTTGCTTTTTACCAGAGGTATTGCGCCGGAAAAAAAGCAGACTGTACCTGATGAGATTGACAACAAAAGAGAGCGCAGGGAAATTCTTGCATTTACAAAAGAGACAGCCATGCAATACGACAAGAATAAAGAGCATTTTGAAAAAAACATGGCAGTGTATCAAAACAGTATAAGGAGACTTACAGAAAGCCTTAGAATGCACCTGGAGACAGCAGATGAGACATTTATGGATGCTTCAACACACGGCCGTATAAAGCCTGCGAGAGTATGGAAGGCGCTGTATCTGGACAATCCGCGTGTTTTTGAGCGAAAAGATGAGGTGGAGACACCGGGCTTTTCTGTCGACATACTGATGGATGCGTCTTCTTCCAGAAAACAGATGCAGCAGAAGATAGCAGCACAGGCATATGTACTGTCAAAGAGCCTGACAAATTGTGGCATACCGGTGCAGATTTACTCATACTGCAGCATAAGAGGCTACACGGTGATGCATATTTTTAAGGAATATGACGATTATGGTGTGGAGGATGAATTATTTCATTTTGTTGCGGCAGGAAATAACAGGGATGGTCTTGCTCTGCGCGCGGCATCGCATCTGATGGAGCTGAGTCCAAAGCCAAAGAAGTTACTTTTCATGTTTTCGGATGCAAGTCCACAGGATGATCAGATAGCAGGGGAGGGAGCCTTTTATAAGGACAGGGAGTACACTGATACTCTTGCTGTTAAGGACACCGTAAATGAGGTGCAGAGGCTTAAAAACCATGGAATAGACGTAATTGGCATCTTCATGGGAAGTGCGCATGACAGTGAGCTTGCAACAAAGATATTCGGCAGAAGTCTCGTGAAGATAAAGAGTATCAACGAGTTTGCCGATGCTGTCGGACGAGTGTTAAATGAGATACTGACCTAGCATTTTTAATTAAAAGTACAATAAATTTAAAGCAATGGAGATAACAAATGAAAGCAATATTATTTGATTTGGACGGAACGCTGATTGACTCATCCGAGGGCATCACAAAGTCGGCACAATATGCACTTTCACACTTTGGCATAGATGAGCCGGACAGAAACAGTCTGTTTTTCTTTATAGGACCGCCGCTCATAAACACATTTATGGAGCATTACGGATTTACTAAGGAGAGAGCACTTGAAGCGGTCGAAAAGTACAGAGAGCGCTATAACAAAATAGGTATATTTGAATGTTCGCTTTTTCCGGGAGTAAAGGAATGCGTAGAGGTGCTTAAAGCAGCCGGCTATAGGATAGGACTTGCATCATCGAAGCCGGAAAAATCGTGCGAGCGTATTTTGGAGCATTTTGGAATACTTGATATGTTTGATGAGGTGGTCGGAGCTACGTTTGACGGCAGGATAGATACAAAGGAAGAGGTGCTTAACGAGGTGATGCGCCGGTGGTCAGACATTCCAAGGGATGAGATGTGTTTAATCGGAGATACTATGTTTGATATCGAGGGAGCAAATCGTGTCAATGTGCCAAGCATAGCGGTAAGCTTTGGATTTGGAGATGTTAACGAGATGGTGAGTGCAGGAGCAAAAGCTGTGATAGATGATTTAAGGCAGCTTCCGGATGTACTTTTAAAGCTTTTCGATTAGCTTTTATGAAAATGCAATGCATTGAGACCTGAGGTTATAAACAGTAGATAGGAATGAGATTTCATGAATAAGAATTTAAAATTAAGAGCGATAGTGTGGGAAATAATTGTCCCGATTGTGCTTTACTACATTGTTTTTCTGAGCGCAATGTACTTTATTTTTGCGTTCATCGGACACACAGCTTCGACATACATGATAGCGCAGATAATATCTGCAGCAATTACAATACCATTTATGTATTTTGCAAGCTATAAGCCGACACAGCAGATGTTTGTTAAAAAACCAAAGATGGACAGGGCACTTTTTATAAATGTCCTCTGGGTGATTGTGATTACACTTTTTATTTCATTTGCGCTCAATAATATCATCACAATGTCACCGCTTATCGGGCTCTCAGAAGGATATGCCAGGGCGAATGAGAGCTTTTATGCAAGCACTCTTGTAATTGAGCTGATTGGCTCGGCAATTCTTTCTCCGATTATGGAGGAGCTCGTTTTCAGAGGCATTGTATTTGGAAATATGCGCAAAATAATGAATGTGCCACAGGCTGTATTTTTATCGGCGCTTTTGTTTGGGCTCATTCATTTTAATATAGTGCAGTTTGTCTATGCTTTTTTACTTGGCCTTGTGCTTGCAGCTTTTATGTATAAGTCAGGGCATGTGTATGCGGCCATGATTGGGCATATCGCCGCAAATGCGTTTGCTGTTATAAGGACAGAGACCGGTATTTTGAAGTGGACTGTTGATGGCAGTGTAATGGCATGGGTGGTATCTGTCATGTGCCTTGGTGTTGGTGCTGTGATATTTTATTATTATGCGAAGCACACAGAAGGAACTGTTTAGCATGGACCGAAACGGAGTGCAGACAAAATATGAGTATCGTGCAGTTTTACGAATATGAGCAATGCGATTTAGGTATAGTTACTGGATAG
>ENA-OQJD01000076-OQJD01000076.1-human-gut-metagenome-genome-assembly--contig:-NODE-76-length-12453-cov-3.908324_pt1 | contig 12453 bp, 12 predicted proteins | sample MGYA00242596_ERZ504762 | MGnify/ENA primary metagenome ERZ504762 (study PRJEB26092, sample SAMD00036356) | human gut metagenome | host: Homo sapiens | study: EMG produced TPA metagenomics assembly of... | reverse complement strand
GTTAAAGTTCCATATCCTGTTGTTTGTGTTTTGTCTGCGCGGGCAGTTCTTTGTGCTTTTTCTCGTCTGCCTTATCCAGCAAGACTTCTTTGATGGGCTGCTTCTTGGGCGGCTCTTTGCTTTCCTCTGTGCCGGGTGTGGCTTTCCGTACCCAGTAGCGGATGTCCCGCAGCTTCTTCAAATCCTCCTGTACCTCGGTCAGCGGTACTTTCAGCTCTGCGATTTCTTCCAGAAGTTTTTCCTGCTCCTCTTGCAGTTCCTTTTGGGTACTGTCCTTATCGTCTGGGTGCTTGGCAAGGTAGGCGGCGGCTTTCGCATACCGGGCAACCTCCGGGTGTTCCTGTTTGAATTTCTCCTTTGTTTTCTTAAAAAATATCTTCTGGTACTTCTCATAGACAGGCTTACATTCCTTGCAGTCTGTCCGGCTGGCAAGAATCCCGTCAATCACTTTGCTGCGGGCTTCCTTTGGCTTCATCTGATTGCGGTAATCTGCGGCTGATTTCCCGGAAGATTCCAGAAATGCTTCTAAGTCCTCCACAGTGGAAAGCCCCTTTTGCCGGAGATAGGACAGGGCTTCGCTGACTGCCTTTAAGTCCTGTGAAGTCCCCCGGTTCTGTCCAGCCCTTGTCCAGTCCTTCCGTTCTTCCTTTCGTATCTCCATATACCTCATCAGCAGATTGGGAAGAAGTGTCGCTTCCTCCGCCGCCTTTTGTGCAAGCAGTTCTTTCCGTTTTTCGCCCAGCTCGGTAATCCAGCCTTTGAGGTTTTGGATAAGCTGCCGGATGGACTTCATCAGGCGGTTGGCGGCTCTGATTTCCCGGTTCAGGTTGCCGATATTCGTCTGGATACCACGCTTTTCCATCTGCCGGACAGCAGCCCCCTCATGGACAGTGGGGACAATATCAAGCCCCTGTCTGGCATAGGAACGCAAGTCCACACGCTCCGGGCGGTCATTGGCTTCCAGATAGCGGTTCTGGATGACCTCCCATTCATGCCGCCAGATTTCACAATACTTCTGGTCGTTCCAGTCAACCGTATCCTCCTTGTGGCTTTTCCATCTGCCGGACGGAAGTTTGATCCGTTCCCCATTCTCGTCAAGGTCATAAACCTTGCGGCTCTTGGGAAGCCATTTCCCATGCTCATCCATTGCCCGCATAGTCAGCAGGACATGGGCGTGGGGATTGTGTCCCGGCGGATTGGGGTCATGAATTGCAAAATCAGCAATCATGCCTTTGGAAACAAACTGCTGTTCACAAAACTCCCGGACAAGGACAGCATACAGGTCGGGTGGTATCTCTCTGGGGATGGTAAGCACCCACCGCCTTGCAAGCTGGGAGTTCCATTGCTTTTCCACCGCTTCGGCGGCGTTCCATAAGGTATTGCGGTCTGCATACTCCGGCGGGGCATTTGCCGGGAGCAGGATTTCATTGTGGACGATACCACGCTTTTCCGGGTAGTGCTTCACTTGCTGGTCGTATTCACAGAACAGCTTTTCGCCGCTCTGGTAAGCAGCGGCGGCAACCGCAGACTGCCGCTGGCTGCGCTGAACAATCGTGATTTCGTTGTGTGGACAGGGCATTTCGTGTCCCTCCTTTCTATGCTTGGTGGATGGGGTGGCGTTTTACCACCTCATTTTGGGCAGAAAAAAAGCAGGAGACCTTTTTCAGATTTCCTGCTCGGTGTGCCGCTGTATGGGCGGCGGGTATTTAGTTGTAGAAATACATCAATTTGAAAAATCAAAACTGAAAACGAATATCTTCTTTGAATTTGTGTCGTCTGGGATTCCCTTCACTTCGATAAATTTTGTGTCGTTTCATATCATAAATAACTGACCAGACAGTATCTTTACCTGTACTTCTGTCATACTGACAGAGGAAACCATAATCTCCAGACAACAGTTTTTCTGCAAATGGAAAATTGAAACCTCCATTTTTTCGCTAAAAGCTGAATACAATGTTTGATACCGTTCTTCTGCAAACCAATTATCAATCTTATCGTTGTTATAGCCTACCATTCCTGGCAGATGGAAAGTGTTCGTTGCACAGACAAAAGCAAGATTGCTATTCAATGTTTTTTCTATTTTTATCTGTTCCGCATTACATTCTATAACAGCTATCGCCCCCATTGTATCAGCTAAGGTTAAAGTTTGTGCTGAAGCAATCGGTAATTGATATAAACAGGAGACAGCTTCCGACACATTTCTACATTTCTCCAACAGGTATCTGACAATCATACCTGCGTTAAATCCCGGTTTGCATTGGTTAGGATAGACGGATGTTAAACCAACAGCTAAACCATGTTCATTAACACCATCTTCAATCTCAATAAAAGCAGTTGTATTTCCTGTGAAAGAATAAACTCCATCCGTCAATTTATAAACTACATTCTGATTTAGCCTTTCAATTTCTGTCAGAAAATCACTGTTTCGTCCCAGAAGAATTTCCTGTTCCGTTGTAAAAGCAAAACAAGAGCAATTACAAGATGGAGGCATAGAGTACATACTAAATAATACAGCTTGCAAAATACGGACATCACATTGTTGTCCATCTGCCAGACCTTGAATTTCTTCTACAATCTCATGGTAATACTTTTCATAAATCGGAAGGCAGGACAAAGCATAGTCAATCCGTTCCTGCGTGATTTCAAATGGTATGTTCTCTAAAATTATATTTTTGTGTTTTAACAGTAAGGAACCCCACCGAAAACCAGCTTCGTAGTGTGTTCCCCTAAAATGTGCATGATACATTTTTACACGCTCCTTATTGATTAGATAAAGAGCTACCGGTAACTCTTATCTAAGGGTAACTGAATAAAAATTTTAAGTCAAGCCATATTTTACTTGTCGGCTGGGAACAGCTTGCAACGCAAGGTGTCCCCAGATGGCAAGTCCACAAAAGGGTAGCTGGCGGCAGCCAGCGCAGGGGAAGCGTAGCGTCCCCTGTATGATTTGGAGCAGACCATGACTGCGGAAAATCACAGCCCTCCGGCGAGGAGCCTTCGGAGAACGCAATGCACCAACCTCTGGGTGGTGTATAATTGCGCCCTTAGTAAACTAAGGGGTTTCCGGCTTCTCCCGTTCCAGCAGTTTTTTCAATAGTTCCTGCGTGTCCTGCCTGTGAAAAATGAGTTTCAACAACAGCATGACATCATCATCTGTCAGGCGTTCCGGCTCTTGCAGAAAACTTTCCAGCATACCGCCACGGGTACAGAGCCGGTGCGTCCGTTCCTTTCGGGTAAGCTGCTTTAACTGGTGCTGCAATGCCTTTTCATCATTGATGGCTTTCCGCAGTTTCTTTTCGCTTTTCTCCAGCTCCCGGTTGAGCTTTTCCAGCTTTGAGGTATCAGGCAAGGGCAGCGTCCTCCTTTCCCGGTATCAGCACATAAATCCTGTTTGGTTCTCCAACGCCCTGACGCACCCGCATGATAAGTCCGGCGGTTTCCAGTTCATTCAGAGAACGCTTGACCGTCATGGAGCTGCGGGACAGGACTGCGGCAATGGCTGTGACAGGGAAGCAGACAAACAGGATTCCGTTCTCGTCCTCCTGCCCTTTGGAGAGCATAGCGTCCAACATCCGGCAGTACATGACCTTTGCGGTGCTGCTGACTGGAAATCCTGTCAACGCTCTGGGAAATGGCATACAGGGCGGCAATGGTGTGTCTATCGTCATAAATTCAAAATTCATTCGGTGTGTTCCTCCTTTTTCTTTGCTCGTTTGGATAAATAACGGGGGCAGTCAATCACAACCGCCCGGAAGCTCTGCCTGCACCCATGCTGGCATTTCCGGCATAATTCGTTGTAAGTGACACGCCCCCGGTCATTGAGGTAAAAGGAAAGCTCATATTTCCTCTTTTTACTCATTCTCGGCATATTGTGTTTCCTCCCGTTTTAGTGTATGGTTTCGGGGCGATTTTCGGCAAAATTACAGCCATAGAGCCGCCTAAAATCTCCCGAAGTATCAGCGATAGGGTAGACTATCTCCCTATCAGATTGTCGTGTTTCGGTATCATTTCGGTGTCAGTTCGCCAGTTCTCCCCGGTGTCGTTCCTCCCCTGAATCTCACAGCGGCGTATCGCTCCCTTTGGTACGCTCGTTTTGGTCAGGGTTCCTCCATATCCCTGCCAAAATTCATGGCGCTACATCGCCGGGGAAGCATATCCCACACAGGCTGGTCATTCGATTGGAATAATCCATCGATGAACTACCTGTATCATAGAACATTTTTGTGCCCTGTGCCGTATGTCCACAAAGTAGGAATTAAGGGTAAAAATCAGAAATTTCCACGATTACGGAAAGTGTGATATAATCCAGATAAGCGGCAGCAATGAAACCGTTGGAAAGGAGCGTGTGCCCATGAAAGGAGCAACAAGCATACAGGAACGCCTTTGGGAACTCCGCAAGGACAAAGGCTTAAATCTGGAAGAACTATCAAAACTAACGGGTATTTCTAAATCAGCCCTTGGCAGTTATGAAAAAGAAGATTTTAAGGAAATCAATCATGGCAACCTTATCACGCTGGCAGACTTCTATGGGGTTTCCGTCGATTATCTGCTGTGCCGGACAGAGAACAGGGAGCAGATCAACACGCCACTGACGGAGCTGCATTTGAACGATGAAATGGTTGCACTTCTGAAAAGCGGTCGGATTAACAACCGTCTGCTCTGCGAACTTGCCACCCATAAGGACTTTATCAAGTTTCTTGCGGACATTGAGATTTATGTGGATGGGATTGCCACCATGCAGATTCAAAACCTCAATGCACTTGTCGATACCGTCCGGCATGAAATCATTGAACGGTATCGCCCCGGCGAAGATGACCCCCATTTGAAAGTGCTGCAAGCCGCCCATATCAGTGATGATGAATATTTCAGCCACATGGTTCTGGATGACCTCAACCTGATTATCCGGGATATTCGGGAAGCCCACAAAAAGGACAGTGAGAGTGCGCCCCAGACCACCGTTGCCGATGAATTGAAAGAAAATCTCGAAGCAGTCGAAAATTTCAAGGGCAGCCGGGATGAAAAGCTGGTTGTCCTTTACTGCAAGCAGCTCGGTATCAACTATAAAAATCTGTCAGACGAAGAATTTCGCTGGCTGATTCGGATTCTCAAAAAATCAAAGAAAATGGGAACGCCTATCAGCCAGAGGAAAAACGGTAAAAAAAACCGCTGTTGCATGGTTGGGGTGCCTTCCATGTAGCAGCGGTTCTTGCTGTGGTTATTATTTCATTCGTTTTCTTAATATCCGGCGATAATTTGTTTCTCCCTTTGGTGCGTCCTGTATAATTTCCAACACACCATCTTCAAGCATTTTATCAATGCGATTGGAAATCCATACATCACTAATTCCAAGTTGATATTTTCCTAAAACATTACCTATGACAATAGCCATTTTGAATTGCTCTGGCTGTTCCGCAATTTCACGAAGAATGAAACTATCATATATATCTTCTGAAACGCTTTGCAATTTACCATTTAACATTGCACGCAAAGGTGCATTTTCATTTTGAAGTTGATTCCATTTCATAGCACAAGCTGAAAGAAATACAGGATTAGCTTTCTCTTGTAGAGTTATATAGTTTCCCCATTCGCCAGGAGAGACCTCGCCCCATGCTATTTTGGATGTCATAGTATTTTCTTTTCCATATTCCCATGTAGGTAACTTAACCAAATAAATTGTTGTCTGGCAGTTTAAGGGTTGAAGTTGTTTCATAAGCCAATACATACCACAAAGCTCATCTGGATTATAGCTATACCAAATGCGAATTTCTTCCCCAGCTACATATCGTTCAATCACTGAGGTCAATGTAGTTTTAATTTTCTGTATTTTTTCTTCAACCTGATAATCTAAATCCTCTACAAAGCAGACAGACAGCATTTTCTTGAAAACATTTTTCCGCTGTTCGCCAATTCCATTATCAGAAATATCTCCCACACTAAGAGCCATATCAAAACAATAAACATCACAGCTCTTGCCTCCCAATGGAATAGCATTCTCCCAAGCAATGCGTTCTTGTTCCTGTGCTTGAAGCTGTGCTTTTTTCATTTCATCTGAAGATGGAACACTCCCGTCTTCATGCCTCATAAATATTGAAACAGCACTTCCTCTATACTTTCCCTTGCCGTAAGTTTGGGCAATTTTCAAACTTCCACAGGCACTTTCACCAAATACAATTTCAATCATCTTATATACCTCCGATTTAATTGCTCCCGTTATGAATAAATCATCTCATGCAAAACAATTTCTTCTGCCCGGTTATGAATGTTATTGCAACGCTGCACCCATTCCATTTGGTGGGTACGCTTCAATTCCTCGGTTACGCCCTCGGCAGTTTTCATCTGCTCCATGATGGTGTCTAACCGTTCCTGTGCCTGTTCGTTCAGGTCTGCAAGATATGTCCACAATTCCCCGGTCAGTATCAATGTATTCAATCTGGCTGGGTGGACTTCCCTTAAATATTCCCGGTGCATCCGTCCGTACTTTCCGATAGGGCGGTGTTCCTCCGGCAGTTTCAAGTCCGGGATGTAATAATCTCCGACAAGGATATAATCAATTCCGTTTTCCGTTATTCTTGGTTTCAATTCGCTCATGTTCCTTACCTCCTGTGGAAGCAGGCTCGTCTGGTACTAACTCAATCACATCGGTAATCTCACAATTCAGCGTTTCGCAGATACGGGCTAATGTATCCATGCTGATGTGCTTTCCCTCTTTGCTCATGTTGGCAATCATATTTGTTGTCATACCAGCGGCAAGCCTTAAATCCTCTTTTCTCATATCACGCTCTAACAGTGTGTGCCAGAGTGGTTTATAGCTGATGTGCATATTGTTTTCCTGCCTTTCTATCCATACCACCGGGGCGGCTGCCCCGGCAGGAACTTTTCTCTTATTATAGCACCAATCTTGTGAAATCACAATTTATTCTTGTAGCCTGCCGCTGATACCGTCTGGATTGTGCTTTTCCTTTCGTTTTTTGTTCCAACTAATTAGCCATGAACTGCTTCATGCCCTGGCTCTTGGCGCCGGGGTTGTCGTTGCCGTAACCTTCCAGCAGGTTGATAACGCCCCAGATACCGAGACCGGCACCGAGCGCGATAACGAGGGTCTGAAGAACGGTGATTGCCTGTTCAAAAAATGCCATATAATTTGTTAGCCGGAATCTGATTAAAAAATAGGTTTAGTCATGTTTCATAGGCATACAAAAGCCGGAACAATCTGCCGCCCGGTTTCCGGGGGCATGATTCCGGCTGTCCTCCTTTTTCATTATTTTTTCTCGCGATTGTCCGCTTTGTACGCCAATGGCCCATAGAGGGCAGGTACGGCGAATAGATAAGATCACTCCCTTCTAAAGCGGAACGAAGTTAAGCGTCCTTTGTGTCTACTTCATATACATCGCAGACCTCATTGGGCTTGAGTTTCAGCCTTGCGGACAAGAATGCTTCAATATCAAAAGCGTTCTTATCGTCCGCATCGGCAGTGTACTTGAAATTGGGGTGCTTGGTGATGTCGTACTTATCCGAAAGGAAAGGGCGCACACCGCGCAGCTGGAGGATACACTTGCCGCCATCCATAACAGCAAGCTCATCCTGGCTCATCAGCTCTTTCCCCAATTTTTGATAGTTGAGAGAGTGGGAAGTTTCCCGGCCACGGCTCTCTCCGGTATTGTAGGTGTCGATGGTTTCCTTGCCCAGCACGGCAGCCAGCTCTTTGAGGGTAGTCGGCTCTTTACCGCCCAGGAAGATGGATGTATCCATGTTACCGATGATGGTATCTGCGTTATCCTTATAGATCGCCTTGAGCTGACTCTGTGCCTGCAACACCAGACAGGCAGAGATTTCACGGCTTCGGATGGTGGCCACCAGCTTTTCCAGTTTCGGAATCTGCCCGATGTTAGCACACTCATCAATCAAACAGCGCACATGAACCGGAAGCCTGCCGCCATACACATCATCGGCCTTTTCACAAAGCAGGTTGAATAACTGGGTGTAGCACATGGAAATGAGAAAGTTAAAACTGTCATCCGTATCACTCATAATGAGGAACAGGGCCGTTTTTCTGTCTCCCAGCGTATCCAGTTCCAACTCATCGTAGGATGTAACCTCGCGCAGCTCCGCAATATCAAATACGGCCAGACGCGCACCGCAGGAAATCAAAATCGACTTAGCGGTTTTGCCGGCTGCCAGCTTATATTTCTTATACTGCCGCACTGCGAAGTGGTTTGGCTTTTCCGATTCCAGTGCATCAAACATCAGGTCTACAGGATTTTTGAACTCCTCGTCATCCTCCCGGACTTCCATGGCGTTGATGAACTCGATGAGGGTGGAGAAGTTTTGCTCCTCCACCGGAGCTTCATAGTGGATATATCCGATCAACGCGCAATACAGCAATGTTTCCGCCTTGACCCAGAAATCGTCTCCGGCCTTGCCTTCGCCTTTGGTATTGGCAATCAGCGTTGTTACCAGCTTCAAGATGTCCTTTTCGCTATGGATATAGGCGAAAGGGTTATAGTGCATGGACTTCTTGAAGTTGATGGTATTTAGGACCTTGATTCGGTACGGCTCATAAATGACCTTGCCGTGCTTATCCTTCATGGGCTTTCCGTCCTTCCCCAGCTTGGGCGCACCCCTTTGGAGCATTTTTCCGCACTCCACCAGAATTGTTCCCTTCGGGTCCGTCACAACATAGGAGCTGTGCATCTGCATCAGGTTGGGTTTCAGCCAGAATCGGGTCTTACCGGAACCGGAGCCGCCAATCACCAGTACATTTTTGTTTCTGGCAGTCTTGGGGTCCTTGGGGCGGCTGTTCATGGTCAGGCTCTCCGTTTTTGTCAGAATCACATTGTTCTGAAATACAGGATCAACGTAAGGTACAATATCCTCACGGGTTCCCCATGAAGCGTTTTGTCAAGTGCTTTTTTGAGTTATTGACGCAAATTATCGTGAAAGTGCGAAAGTGCAAAGTGCAAAGTGCAAAGGGTCTGCGTTTTGCACTTTCAGCTTGCGGGTTCGGGTGGCTGCTTCTTCTTGATGAAGTTGTACCATTGACCGCCGACACGCCTTGCGCCTAAAATGCCGCCCATGTTGCGCTTGGCGTTCTGTACCGTCCTTTCGGATATTCCGGCTTCGGCTGCGGCTTTTACAATGTCCTCGCTGGCAAGCTCTTTCCCGTCTGCAAGCAGGTCAAGTATCAGCCTTTCGTCTTGCTCGGTCTTGGTGGCGGTGTTGCCGCCCGCGCCGGACAGCAGCTCGTCAGCGGTGATGTCGTATTCGCCTATCCACGAAAAGCCCGTTTCCGGGTCAAGGCAAAGACACGGGCTTGCCTCCGCGCAGGAAGATTGTCATGGACGATAACGCGCACATTCGGTTCTCGCTTCACGCGCCCGATCAGCAGGACGCTCCTTGCTGCGGCGCGGAAGTCGATAGAACCTAAGCCCCGGTATGCGCTCTGCCCTCCGGCAGCTTTGTTGAGATGTCCGATAAGGATAACGGCGCACCCGGTACGCTCGGCAACATCGGCAAGGCGGCGGAACATGGGGCGCACTTCGTTTGCCCGGTTCATGTCGGTTTTTTCGCCCATGTACGCCTGTATGGGGTCAAGGATAATCAGCCGCGCCCCGTTCTGCGTGATTGCCTTTTCTATGCGCTCATCGGACAGGGTAAGCTCCCGCTTGGCTTCATCAATCACAAGCACCCGGTCAAGGTCGGCTTCGGCTTCTATCAAGCGGGGCTTGACGGTATCGCCCAGCCCGTCCTCGGCGGTCTGGTAAATCACTTGGAATGGCGGCAAGGGCTTCATTCCCGGCAGCGTTCCCCCGGTGGTGCAGGCGGCGGCAAGGCGTAGGGCAAAGGTGGTCTTGCCCTCGCCGGGATTGCCTTGCACAATGGTTACTTTCCCAAAGGGGATATACGGCTCCCATAGCCATTCAACGGTCTGTGTGTCAACCTCGCTCATGCAGATAATCTCAACGGTTTCTTCCTGCGGCGGCTCTTTCAAGCCATAGACAGCTTCCCGCAGATATTTCCCGTCTGTGATTTCTGCCCGGTGCTGCAATACCTCGTTCCAGTCCTTGAAAAGAGGGATAAGCCGATGGACGGTCAAGCCCTCCGGCACAAGCTCTGCAAGGCGGCTACAAGCGTCGTTTCCGGCTTCGTCGCTGTCAAGGGCAGACGAAAAACGGGTCTTGGATGTTCGGACGGTCAGAGAGAAAGCGCAACAGGGCTTTTTCTCCCACGCCGCCCAACGCCAGATAGCTTTGCTTCTGCCAGTCCTTTTTGAACAGGCAGAGGGAAGATAAGAGGTCTATCGGGGCTTCAAAGACAAACAACCTTTCGCCCTCGCCACGGTAGCAGAAGTTAAAGGCCTTGTCGCTGCCTTTCACATCAAGCCGAAAACTCCCGGCTGTGCCGCGCTGATGGGCGTATCGCGGTATGCCGCTTTCATCTCTGCCGACGAATACGGCGTTATGGTGGGCGGCTTCCTCGTAAATATCCCCGGTGGAAAAGAAAAAGCCCGTCACATCTTCATCAATACGGCGGGCTGCTGTGAGGTAGTTCCTCGCTATGCGGTTGTCGGTGCTGCGGGGTGGCAGTCGGAAGTCGGATAGGGGCGCGGGGCTTGGTCTGTCCGGCGGCGGGGCGGCTCCTTTTTCGCCTGTCAGCAGTTCAACGGCTTCGGTGAAGCTCTTGACCGAAAAACTCCATGACAAAATCAATGGGTGCACCGCCCTTACTCTGGCTGTGCCTGTACCATTTGTTTCCCCGGACGGTCAGGCTGTCGTGCCGCTTCCAGCGGTATTCATTTCCGGCACGGGTAAGCTGCTCGCCCTGTGATTGCAGGAAAGAAACAAGGTCAGCTTGTTTGGCGCGGTCTATCTGTTCTTGGGTGTAATACGTAAAAGTTCAACTCCTTTCAGCGGTCTATATCATGCCGTTTGGTGCGGCTCTGCGTCTGCTCCGGTTGGTCGGCGCGGAGTGCAATATCCACGCACCTGCGGATTTTTTGAAGCTCGGCAACCTCGGCGCGGGTTTCTTTCAGTTTGGTATAATCGCCGTCCCTTTGTGTTTTGAGGTCAGCATATTCCTGTTCCCATTCCGCAATAGGCAAGGTCTTTGTTCCTTTCGGCAGATTTGCATGGAGATAGCGGCTTGCTGCGTTCCATAGTGTCAGCTCGGCGCGGTGGGCTTCCTCGTACTTGTCGCGCTTTGTTTGTCCAGTCCGTTTTGCAGTCTTTTTCAGCTCATCGTGAATGGGCTTGTACTCTGTATAGTTCTTCCCGTATTCAATTAGTTTTTGCAGTTCTTTCATGCGTTGCTCGGCGGTTTTCATTCCCTCCCGGATTGAATAGGCTTTATCACTGACAGAGGAAAGAGAAGCGTCCAGCTCGTCAAGATTAGAGATGCCATGCTCGGAGAGATAGTTGACCGCTGCCGCTATGGTTTTCAGTTCATCGGCTGTGTGCTGTTGTTGCCAACGCTGCGAATACTTCCGGCTCTTTTCTCTCTGAACGCTCAAATACTTCATCAACAGATTTGCAAGGTTGGGAGATTGCGGCGGCTGCTTCGGGGCGGTTTCCCACACTTTGAACAGGTCGGCAATCCATTCTTTGAGCTTGCTAACCTGCGCCCGGATTTCCCGTATAAGGCGGTTTGCTTTTTGGATATTTCGGTTCAGTTCGCCTTTCTCGGTGGCTACACCTTTCTTCTCCATTTGACAGGCGGCTACGCCCATATGGACGGTCGGTATTTCGTCAATGCCGCGCTCGGCGTTACTGCGGTGGTCGATACGCTCCGGGCTTCCGGCACGCTCAAGATAGTCGTTTGAAATATCACGCCCATGCCTTGCGCCAAACAAGCGCATTCTCTTGGCTGTTCCAGCCCGTGAGGTCAACCTTGTGCGTCTTATATCTGCCGCTTGGCAAGCGGATACGCTCACCGTTTTCATCAAGGTCATATTCCTTTTTGGACTTTGCCGCCCACGCGCCGCGCTCGTCAAGGGGGCGCATAGTCAGCATGATATGACAATGGGGATTGCCGCTGTCGGTGTCGTGAATGGCAAAATCCACACACATTCCTCTGGAAACAAATTGAGAGGAACAGTATTCCCGGACAAGCCGGATCTGTTCCTCTCTGGATAATTCTATGGGGAGCGCCGCGTCAATCTCTCTGGCAAGCTGGGCGTTCCCGGCTTTCTCGTAAAGCTCCACGCTGTTCCACAAGGTTGAACGGTCAGAGAATGAGGGTGGCGCGTGGGGCGGCAGCATGATTTCTGTATGGACAACGCCGCCTTTGCGGGTGTAGTCATGGGTCATTCCGTCCCATTCGTTTGTCAGCTTTTCGCCGCTTCGGTAGGCGGCTGCGGCAACGGCTGATTTGCCTTTTCCTCGGCTCACAATGCCGATGTTCCAATGGTAAATGGCTATGGGTATCACCTCCCGGATAGGATAATAAAACCCGCAAAAA
>ENA-OQJD01000075-OQJD01000075.1-human-gut-metagenome-genome-assembly--contig:-NODE-75-length-12598-cov-3.155240_pt1 | contig 12598 bp, 13 predicted proteins | sample MGYA00242596_ERZ504762 | MGnify/ENA primary metagenome ERZ504762 (study PRJEB26092, sample SAMD00036356) | human gut metagenome | host: Homo sapiens | study: EMG produced TPA metagenomics assembly of... | reverse complement strand
AAAACTTGAAATTGTTCTCCATTATTTATATCTCCTTTTGGATGATTTATAACTATCTTTTTATTTTTAGTCATGTTTTCCCTTACTATATTCAAATACAATCAGTCTGACAGCCGGTGCAGCCGGTCGCAGCCGCCTCCGACCTGCATACTTGCCTCATAGAGACCTGTAAGTGAGCAGATTGCCTGTGATGCAATTCCCTCCTCGCGGCCTGTAAAACCAAGCCACTCCTCGGTCGTTGCCTTTATATTTACCTGTTCCTTTGCAATTTGCAGCGTATCAGCCACATTCTGCTCCATCTGCTCAATATACGGACGAAGCTTCGGCTTTTTGTGCAATTACTGTCGCATCTATGTTTTCTATCACATAGCCTTTTTTTGCAATGAGGTCTCTCACATGCTCTAAAAGCTTAAGACTCGAAATACCCTCATATGCCGGGTCTGTATCCGGGAAATGCTTTCCGATATCGCCAAGTGCCGCTGCACCCAAGAGTGCATCCATTATCGCATGCAACAGTACATCGGCATCCGAGTGGCCTAACAGCCCAAGTGTATGTGGAACCTTCACTCCTCCCAAAATCAAATCTCTGCCCTCAACAAGCTTGTGCACATCATAGCCCATTCCTACTCTCATATATCGTCTCTCTTTCTATCAGATACAATACCTCATGTTATTGCCAACTGTCATTGCTCTGTATTTTGGTTTTTTAAATATAGTATACCTTATTTCTCCTGTTGCGCCAAGATATTATTTTCAGTAACTTTTTTCAAATAAAAGACCGCCCCGGACAAACCGGAGCGGTCTTTGTTAAAATGGTAATAGTCCATTAAATGTCTTATGCAAGTGCTGCAGTGATAATAGCCATTGAGTAAACCTCTCCTGCATTACATCCACGAGAAAGGTCATTGATTGGAGCATTGAGTCCAAGAAGGATTGGGCCGTATGCTTCGAAGTTACCCATTCTCTGTGCGATCTTGTATCCGATGTTTCCTGCGTTGATATCAGGGAAGATAAATGTGTTTGCATGTCCTGCTACTGCTGAATCAGGGCACTTTGTACGAGCTACACGAGGTGCAACTGCTGCGTCAAACTGAAGCTCTCCCTCGATAGGAAGGTTAGGATATTTCTCCATAGCCTTGTGAGCTGCGTTTCTCATCTTGTCAACATCCTCGCCCTTTCCTGAGCCAAGTGTTGAGTAGCTTAAGAATGCAACCTTTGGATCGATACCGAAGATCTTAGCACACTCTGCTGTTTCTCCGGCGATTTCAACAAGCTCATCCTCTGTTGGATGGATATTGATAGCACAGTCACCCATTGCAAGAACCTCATTCTCACCTGTAGCAGATGGACGAACAAGGATAAAGCATGAAGAAACGATAGCGTTTCCTGGCTTTGTCTTGATAAGCTGTAATGCCGGACGTACTGTATCAGCTGTTGAATATGTAGCTCCACCGAGAAGTGAATCTGCAACGCCCATCTTTACAAGCATTGTTCCAAAATAGTTAGCTGATGAAAGGATTCCCTTAGCCTGCTCCGGTGTAACACCCTTGCTCTTACGAAGCTCGCAGAATAATTCAACCATCTCATCCATACGATCAAAGTTCATAGGATCTATAATCTCTGCTCCACGGATATTGAAACCGCTCTTCTCAGCGCTTGCACTAATCTTCTCAGGATCTCCGACAAGGATAGGATGTAAGAAGTTGCTTGCAAGTAAACGCGAAGCTGCCTCAAGGATACGTGGATCCTCTCCCTCTGTGAATACGATTTTCTTTGGGTCTTTCTTTAATATTTCGATTAACTGACCAAATCCAAACATGATAATGTCTCCTTTATGTATATTATTTATTATTTAAAACTATATCTGGTTTCACACCACTGACTATAATATACTTATTTTTCTCGAATATCAATAATTGTTAAAAGGTTGTCAAGATGTTCGCAAAAAAATCCAATCCATGATATTTCATGGCACAATAAAGGAACCGATTAATATTTCCGATTCCTTTATAATGATCACTATTTATTCGTTTAAGGAGTATTTATCATGAAAAACCGTTTACTCTTCAAGTGCCTTAAATGCCTCATCAAGATCCTCAATTATATCATCCACATTCTCAGTTCCGATTGAAAGACGGATTGTGTTTGGCTTGATGCCCTGATCTAAGAGCTCTGCTTCATTGCACTCTGAGTGTGTGGTAGAAGCCGGATGTATAGCAAGTGACTTAACATCAGCTACGTTTGCAAGCAGTGAGAAAAGCTCAAGGTTGTCAATAAATTTCTGTGCTTCCTTTGCTCCACCCTTAATCTCGAATGTAAATATAGAACCGCCTCCGTTAGGGAAGTATTTCTTGTAAAGTTCCTGCTGCTCTTTATCCTCTGAAATAGATGGATGATTAACCTTCTCTACGAGTGGCTGATCCTTTAAGTACTGAACTACCTTGAGTGCATTCTCAACATGACGCTCCACACGAAGCGAAAGTGTCTCAAGTCCCTGAAGGAAGATAAATGAATGAACAGGCGAAATTGTTGCTCCTGTATCACGAAGTAAAATTGCCCTGATATATGTCGCAAATGCTGCCGGTGCGCAATCCTTTGCAAAGCTTACTCCGTGGTATGATACGTTTGGCTCTACAAGCCATGGCCATTTATCATTCTGTGTCCAGTCGAATTTACCGCTATCAATTATAACTCCACCAATTGTTGTTCCGTGTCCACCGATGAACTTTGTTGCTGAGTGAACCACGATATCAGCACCGTACTCAATCGGACGGACAAGATATGGTGTAGCAAAGGTATTATCTACGATAAGTGGGATTCCTGCCTCATGAGCGATATTTGCAATTTTTTCGATATCTACTACCTCTGAGTTTGGATTTCCGAGTGTCTCGATTTCAATAGCTTTTGTATTCTCTTTGATGGCAGCCTTGATTCCATCATAATCGAATGGATCTACGAATGTAGCCTCAATTCCGTAATCAGGAAGTGTGTGTGCCAAGAGATTGTATGTACCGCCGTAGATATTCTTTGCTGCAACGATATGGTCACCTGCGTGTGCTACTGCCTGGAAAGCATATGTGAGTGCCGCTGCTCCGGAACCAACAGCAAGTGCTGCCACGCCACCCTCGAGTGCTGCAATTCTTCTCTCAAATACATCCTCTGTAGGGTTTGTCAGTCTTCCGTAGATATTTCCTGCATCTCTGAGTCCGAATCTGTCTGCCGCATGTTCACTGTTATGGAACACATATGATGAAGTAAGGTAGATTGGAACTGCTCTCGCATCTGTAACCGGATCAGGTGTTTCCTGTCCTACATGTAACTGTAATGTCTCAAATTTTAAATTTCTGTCTGCATAATGTTTCTTGCTCATATTAATATCCTCCTATTAATGATATGTTAATGTTATTTGTTTTTAATTTTAATTCCGGGATGCTGTTCCCTTGAACTAATCATATCATATCATCTTTCTAGGAAAAGTGTTAATACTTATAACTAAGAGCTTGCTATAAATATATTTTATAAGCAATTGTTTTCCAAAACATCAGAAAGTTCTCTCGTAGCTGCACCAACGTCCATGTTATTTACAGCATAGTCACATATCTGGCGATTGCGTTTCTCTGCATCTATGGACAGAATACGCAGTGTCTTTTCTTCTATTGAGTAATCCTGCTCTATGATATCCCGGATTAAAAGCTCCTTATCACGTGCCACATACACTATAACAGTAGGAAAATGACGCTTCATGGCAATGGCGCCGCACATGTCAAGCGGCATCACGACAAAGTGTCCCTTTGCAAGCACCGCCTCTATATCCTCCATTTTGGTGCCATACTGTATTCCTGCGTATCTTGTCTTTTCAAAGAAATCCTGTGCATTGAACTCCTCCTCCGTCAGGTACCTGTGCTTATCTCCGGGCTTGGTACAGTAGGTTTTCGGATTCTCAAACTGCTCCATGGCGCACAGGCTGTCTGAGAGTGCTGTCTTTCCCGAGCCTGATGGTCCGACAAGCGCCACAACTGACGGATTCTTTATATTTTTATTTCTATATAATGACGCATTTATTATCTGCTCCACGAGATATACAAACTCTGTGATATTATTGACCGATAACAGTCCTGTCATTTTTGAATTCCACGGCTTTCGCATGAGCACAGGATATGTGGCCGGTGTCTCAAGCACATTGTGTATGGCATCATCTAAAATAATATCAAACTGCACAAGATTTTTTGCATTGCCAAGTATGATATTTTCTGTCGGAAAATCAGGAAATGCCTCCATTATCTGACTCGCCCTCACTCCCATGAAGCCCGGTGCCACCGCCGTGATAAAATATACCTCTCCGATATCCATGAGCTTTCTTATCATCCGCTTTGTCTCTTCTGTAGGCTTCTGCCTCTCGTAAAGTGTATTATCCCGGTAAAATTCCTTTATGACAGAGGCTCTGCCGGTATTCTCCCAGGAATCTATATCCTCCAATTCAAGCGGTGGGGTGATATTATATTTTTTGTTTGCCATATCTATGGCTATACTGTTGAATGGGGCTGTCACATCATCCCAGTCAAGTCCTATTTTAGGTCTTATCATGCTTATCCCTTTCTGTTTCGTAACTATTTATAACAAAAAGACCTGCAACAACTGCAAGTCTTAACAAGTAGCGAGGGAGAGACTCGAACTCTCAACCTCCCGGGTATGAACCGGACGCTCTAGCCAGTTGAGCCACCTCGCCATATTGATTGATATCCTTTAAAAGGATGGGACCTACAGGGCTCGAACCTGTGACCCTCTGCTTGTAAGGCAGATGCTCTCCCAGCTGAGCTAAGATCCCATGTCGTCAACCGACTTGATTATTATATACAGTCGGCACCTTATTGTCAACAACTTTTTTCATTTTATTTAAAAAAATTTAACTATTCAGAAGTCTCTCCACAAGCTTCACGCACTCTGCCGCATCCTTTGAATATCCGTCGGCTCCTATCTCGTCTGCAAAGCTCTGTGTAATGCAGGCTCCACCGATTACAACCTTGCTCTTACAGCCCTTTTCCTTACATATTTCCACTACATCCTTCATGCGCATCATGGTGGTGGTCATAAGAGCTGACAGTCCGATAACTGCCGCATTCGTCTCAATCGCCTTGTTGACAATATCCTCACAAGGCACATCCTTTCCCATATCAATCACGTTGTAGCCATAGTTTTTAAGCATAAGCACGACAAGATTCTTTCCTATATCATGGATATCGCCCTCCACCGTTGCAATGACAAGAGTCGGCATATCCTCCCCTGAATCTTTCTTCTCAAGCAGTGGTTCGAGATGTTCTATAGCAAGCTTCATGGTATTTGCGCTGCCGATAAGCTGTGGCAGGAAATATTTCTTCTGGTTGAAAAGCTCTCCCACCTCATTAATAGCCGGAATCAGGCTGTTATTAATAATCTCGTCAGGCTTTGCACCATCAGAAAGCATTTTCTTTACTTCATCAATTATACTGCCCTTGTTTCCCTTTAAGACAGCCTGAAATACCGCATCCTTACTGCCCGCTGCGCATGTGCCGTTTGAAGCAGACGCAGCATTGTCCGACTTTTTCACAACAACAGTCTCATATTGGGCCTTTTCCTCCGCAAGCCTGCTCATGCGCTCGATGTATGCTATATCGCTGTCAGGTCTGTCGAGCAGCATATCCGATGCAAATGCAGCATTCATCAAAAGCTCCTGTGATGGATTGGCAATAGCCATGGTGAGTCCCTTGCATATGGCCATTGTAAGAAACGCTGTGTTCACGTACATACGCTCAGGCAGTCCGAAGGATATATTTGAAAGTCCGCATATTGTAGGAAGCTTTTTCTCATCCTTGCAGTACGCAATGGTCTCATAGCACTCGATTGCGGCCTTTGGATTTGCACCTATTGTCGCAACAAGTCCATCCACCACTATATCCTCATGTGCCATTCCAAGCGAAAGTGCCTTGTCATAAATAGTATTTATAATCTGCTTTTTCTCCTCGACATCCTTTGGCAATCCTGCATCCGAAAGTGGTAAGAGTATGAACATCGCTCCGTATTTTGCCGCAAGAGGCAGAAGCTTTTCCATCTTCTCAGTCTCAAGAGAAATAGAATTGATTAGAGCTCTTCCCGGATAAATCTTAAGAGCCTCCTCTATTACCTCCACATAACTTGAATCAATACAAAGTGGACAGTCCACGGTAGATGAAACCTCATATATAACCGATTTCATCATCTCCTTCTCATCGATGCCATTCATGCCCATATTGATATCAAGTATTCCCGCACCATTTGTCTCCTGCTCCATAGCCATCTGGCGCACCAGGTCAAGCTTTCCCTCACGAAGCTGTGCCTGCAGCTTTTTCTTGCCTGTAGGGTTGATTCTCTCTCCGACCACAGTAAAGTTGCCATCTAAGTCAATCTCTACATTCTTTCGTTCAGACGCAAGCACTCTTCTATGATGCTCAAGCGGCTTATGAACAGGCATTGACTTTACGGCCTCTGTGAGAGCACGTATATGCTCCGGTGTGGTGCCACAGCAGCCTCCGACAATGGATGCCCCCGCCTCCACAAGCCCTCTCATCGCATCGGCAAACATATCCGGAGTCATCTTGTATACAGTTTTACCATCCTCAAGCTCCGGAAGCCCTGCATTTGGCTTGGCAATAAGAGGCACTGTAGAGTACTCTGCCATTTTCTCAACCAGCGCTATCATCTCAGCAGGTCCCGTCGAGCAGTTCACACCGATAGCATCCACTCCAAGTGACTGCAGCACAACAACTGCTGTCTCAGGCGGTGTACCAAAAAGAGTCCTGCCATCCTCGTTGTAGGTGAGTGTCACCATAATAGGCAGGTCGCTTACCTCTTTTATAGCAAGCACTGCCGCTCTGCACTCCTGAAGACTCATCATTGTCTCAACCACAAATACATCTGCGCCTGCCGCATCAAGAATCCTCGCCTGCTCCTTGTACACCTCCAAAAGCTCCTCAAACATCAGATCCCCGAGACGGAAAAAGCTGTCTGCCGGTCATCGTCATATCTGCTGCTACAAGCCGCCCTACTCCCCGACAGCCTGTCTTTGACAGGCCAACCAGTGTGGTTATTTATCTCGTTAATTTTCTCCTGTAAACCATATTCTAAAAGCTTAATCCTGTTTCCTGTAAATGTAGGTGCATAAACAATATTCGTGCCGTTATCGACATAAGCCTTCTGCAAATCAAGAATCACCTGCGGATGCTCCATCACCCATTCCTCCGGACATACTCCTACCGGCATGCCTGCTGCCATCAGGTTTGTACCGGTCGCTCCATCCAGGATAACTATGTTTTCTCTGATATATTTTCTGAATTCTTCTCTTGTCATTTCGTTTCCTTTTCTGTTTCAGCTGTTATTCACTCCACAGTATAAAATATTTCAAAGCAAAAGCTATGTGCTCTTCATCCTTGAAATTTGTGATAATTTATATTATCATTGTAACCGATTTTAAAACACAAAAATCAATAGTCTATTCACCATAATATACTAAAACACTATATTTTTCAAACAAAAGAAAGGATTTCTTATGAAACTTATCGCTTTAGATCTTGACGGAACACTTTTCAACAACAAAAGTCAGATATCCCAGGAAAATATAAAAGCTATAAAAGAGGCAACTGCTGCCGGAATAAATGTGGTCATCTCCACCGGCCGTCCATTCGGAGGGCTGCCGTTTGAGGCAATTAAGGACACCGGCATCCTCTACGCTATCACTGCAAACGGAAGTGCAATCTACGAGATTGACACCAAAAAATGTCTTTACGAAAACTGCCTTTCTGATGAGACAGCGTTTTCAATAATCGATTACCTGATGACAAAGCGCGTTCATATGGATGCCTTCATAAACGGCTGTGGCTATTCTCCATACAAGTGTCTCGAGGATGCAAAGGATCTCAAAATGCCTCCTTCTATAAAGGAATACATCATGACAACCAGAAAACGTGTGAACGATATCACTGAAATGATGCGCGAAAACAATTACCATATGCAGAAAATGACCATCAATTTCCCAAAGGATGTAGATGATAACTACTACTGCCGCGACGAAGTATTTGAGCATCTGAAAAAAATCCCTGAAATCACGCTCGTAAGCGGTGGCTACGGTAATCTGGAATTCACAAAAGCAGGCGTTGACAAAGGTGTGGCACTTCATAAGCTGGCTCAAATCCTGAATATAGCAGCTGATGAGACAATGGCTGTCGGTGACACTGAAAACGACATGGCTATCGTAAAAGCCGCACACATCGGCGTGGCCATGGGAAATGCAACCGATGAGCTTAAGGCACAGGCTGATTACGTCACCGACACAAACGAAAATGACGGCGTAGCCAAGGCTATCCGTCACTTTATGGGTTAATCTCACAAATTTAATATAACGATACCGTTCATATAAGAGTATAATAGTTGTTTAGCGCAAAATAGCTGTTTAACACACAATAAATAATCACCTGTCATATATATCCAAAGAAGCACATATACTTCTAAGACAACATATGACAGGTGATTTTTTGATTGTAAAAAAATATTTATCCAATCCACTTGTGACCGGAACTATTTTCCTGACACTTGCCGGTACAACCAGTCGGTTTATGGGTTTTTTCTTTCGCATATTTCTTAATAACGTCATGGGCTCAACAGGTCTGGGACTCTATCAGCTTGTGATTCCACTCATGTCCGTATGCATGTCACTCTGCTGCAACGGCTTTCAGACCGCTACATCAAAGCTCGTTGCCGAAAAGCCTCAAAACAGGCAGATTATACTCATTTGCGCAATAATTATGTCAGCCACCATTGCTCTTTTACTCACAATTATTATGTATTCCAATGCCAACTACATAAGCATTTGTATTTTAAGTGAGTCACGCTGCACAGAGCTTGTCAAGGCGCTGTCCTTTTCCATTCTGCCCGCTGCTATCCATTCCTGCATAAACGGATACTATTATGGATTGAAAAAAGCAGCCGTTCCAGCTGCCACTCAATTAATTGAGCAGACCGCACGCATTGGCACCTGCTATCTGATATACTCAATACTGTCTGACGGTAGCAGCTGCTTTAAGCCTGTATACTCTATATACGGTATCGTGGCAGGCGAAGCGAGTGCAACCGTCTTTTCCGTTATCACAATAAAAAAAGATTTCTCATACTTTAAAATATCCGTCAAAAGCCTGAAAACAACAGCCTATGGCATGGCTGCGCTTTTCATCCCTTTATCACTTAACTACATATTGGCAAGCTTTTCATCCTCCGTCGAAAATGTGCTTATCCCGAGAACTCTTAAGCTCTACGGACTATCACCGGCATTGGCCCTTGACATATTCGGAACCATTTCCGGACTCACCCTTCCTGTGCTTTTATTCCCCGGTGTGCTTTGCAGCTGTGCCTGCGTGATGCTTCTGCCATCTGTTTCTGAAGCAAATGCCGCCGGAAAGGATACAAAAATCACAAAAACCATAAACTCCTGTGCTTATTCGGACTATGCTTTGGTCTTATCTTTACATGCATATTCTATCTGCTGTCGGATTTTATAGGGGATTTTCTTTTTTCTATCGAAGCTTTGTGGATATTTCCTTAGAAGACTGTGTTTTCTGTGCCCACTGATGCACATAAGCGGAATGCTCTGCAGCATACTGCACGGTCTGGGTAAAGCAAAGCAGGTGCTCTTTGTCAATCTGCTCACCTGTGCGATAAGAATTCTGATGATTATGCTTCTCGTACCCCACTATGGGATAGATGCATATCTGTGGGCTATGCTTGTGTCGCATGTGTTTATGACACTTGCTGTCGGGATTCTCACCTGCCACACAGCACACAAATAAAAAAAGCCTGCACATACTCCAGGCATACCGGAATATGTGCAGACTCATAAAATTACAGATTATACACGTGAAAGGTACTCACCTGTTCTTGTATCAATCTTGATAACATCATCTGTCTCAACAAAAAGTGGTACATAAACTGTAGCACCTGTCTCAACTGTAGCAGGCTTTGTAGCACCTGTTGCTGTATCACCCTTGAAGCCAGGCTCTGTCTCTGTAACAGTAAGCTCAACGAAAAGTGGTGGCTCAACTGCAAATACATTGCCCTTGTGTGAACAAACCTTACACATCTCGTTCTCTTTTACAAACTTGAGAGCATCGCCAACCTCATCCTTTGGTAAGTCAATCTGGTCATATGTCTCAACATCCATGAAATGATAGAAATCATCATCTGCATAAAGATACTGCATATCCTTACGGTCAATGTGTGCTGTAGGGCATTTCTCTGTTGGACGGAATGTCTTCTCAACAACACCACCACTGATGATATTCTTTAACTTTGTACGTACAAATGCTGCACCTTTTCCTGGTTTAACATGCTGAAATTCGATAATCTGATAGATGTTTCCCTCGAACTCGATAGTAACACCGTTTCTGAAATCTCCTGCTGAAATCATTAGTTACTTCCTCCTTAAATCGTGCGAGCCTAAGCTCTCTCATTCGTCCTATTTTACAATAAAAAACATACATTTCAAGTATTTATTTTCTATTGCATGAATTTGTATTGGTTTTATATTAGTTTCTAGCCTCGATATCTGATATCATAGCCACTCTCTTGGCGTGTCTGCCGCCCTCAAACTCGGCTGTCAGATATGCCTTTACGATATCCTTTGCAAGCTCAACACCTACAATCCTCTCACCAAAGGCTATGATATTGGCATTATTGTGCTGTTTTACAAGGCGTGCTGTGGCTGTGTCTGAGCAAACTGCCGCACGGATTCCGTTGACCTTGTTGGCTGCTATTGAGATACCTACACCTGTACCGCATATCAGTATTCCGCAGTCAAACTCGCCTGACGCCACTGCATTAGCCACCTTCTCACCATACTCCGGGTAATTGCAGCTCTCACTTGAATCTGTGCCGAAGTTGGTCACTTCGTGACCCATGCTCTCAACGTACTCCATTATTGTCTTTTTAAGCTCAACTGCTGCGTGATCGTTTCCGATTGCAATCTTCATAATATATATGCCTCCAAATTTTAAATTATTAGTTAAAAATTATTTATTTACTTTCTTTAAATGCTTCTTGTAGCATGCAATTACAGGCTTTTCAATAAAGCGCTTAAGCACAATCTGTATCTCCTCATGCGGGTCAATAGGTGCTACAGGTATTGATCTGATGCCCGTAAGATTAGCTCCGATGATATCTGTAAATATCTGATCTCCCACAAAAAGAGTGTTTTTCGTATCTGTGCCAAGCCTCTCCATTGCTGTACGATAGCCTGATGGCTTGGGCTTTCCTGCTTTGTAGATATACTTTATCCCAACCTGCTTAGCAAAGCTCTTCACACGCGGCTCTTTGTTGTTTGAGAGCACAAGGCACGAAAAACCAAGCTCCTTAAGGTGCTTAAACAAAGCAATCGCCCGCTCATCAGCAGGCGAACCATGAGTCACAAGGGTGTTGTCGATATCAAAAATAATGCCCCTGTAGCCCTCCTTATATAATTTATCAAAATCTATGCTGTATGTCGAGTCAATGTACTCTCCCGGGTATAAAAAACTCATAGTATAAAATTCTCTGTCTCCCTGTTAATCTGTTCATTCAAGGCTGCCTGCTGCATAACGATGCCATCCGCACTGCCAACAAAACGCTGATACTGCTGCAATACCTTATCCTTGTCTAAATCGGATACAGCCTTTGTGACATCAAGTGTGCTGATATCACTGTCAGCACCCTTAAGCTCATAGCTCGCATTGGAATCATATGTATTTGCATAATCAAGCGAGGTAAAGCTCTGCCTTGCTCTTGCAGCCTCATAATCAGCCGTATCATCAGCAATGGATTGCTGTGAAGCTGTGTCATCCACTGCCTGCTTCGAACTCATAATCTGGCTGTTTCTAAGCTCGTTTACCCTTATGGAATTGTATGAATAAAAGCCTTCGCTCGGGCGAATACCGGAAATGTTCATACGCACCTTCCCATCATGTTTTAAATAAATCCTGCTGCCTAAACACTATTTGGTGTCAAGCATCTTTTTAAGCTCTGTCATAAATGTATTGACATCCTTAAACTCTCTGTAAACCGACGCAAACCTCACATATGCTACCGCATCAAGGTCCTTTAATCTGTCCATAATCAGCTCTCCGATGAGTGATGTAGGGATTTCCTTTTCCTCTCTGGCAAAGATTTCTATCTCGACCTCATCTACAAGCTTTGAGATTGTATCTGCTGAAATCGGTCTCTTGTGACATGCAAGAAGCACGCCCTTTTCAATCTTGGAGCGGTCATACTGCTCTCTGTTGTTATCCTTTTTTATAACGATGAGCGGGATTGTCTCCACCTTCTCATATGTAGTGAAACGCTTGCCGCAATCATCGCACAGCCTTCTGCGCCTGATAGAACTGTTGTCATCAGCCGGTCTTGAGTCTATTACCCTTGTGTTGTCACTACTGCAAAATGGACACTTCATGCTGTACCCTCCGTAGGTATCATATAGTATGAAGAAGCAAAATATTTTTGTTTCTCATTATAATACTTCAAATCATCATCTGTATTTAAAAGAACCTATACATATTTAGTATATATATAT
>ENA-OQJD01000074-OQJD01000074.1-human-gut-metagenome-genome-assembly--contig:-NODE-74-length-12601-cov-3.903800_pt1 | contig 12601 bp, 12 predicted proteins | sample MGYA00242596_ERZ504762 | MGnify/ENA primary metagenome ERZ504762 (study PRJEB26092, sample SAMD00036356) | human gut metagenome | host: Homo sapiens | study: EMG produced TPA metagenomics assembly of... | reverse complement strand
ATAAAGGATTCAGGGAAATAGATATAAATGACTACGATGCAGTGCAGCTTCGAGACAAAATCGGTGTTGTAATGCAAAAGGCAGTGCTTTTTGCAGGAACGATAGCCGACAACCTGCGCTGGGGCAAAAATGATGCCACAGAGGAGGAAATGTGGAAGGCGCTCGATATAGCACAGGCGACAGAGGTTGTAAAGGGCAAAGAGGGCGGTCTTGACTACATGATAGAGCAGGGCGGCAAGAACCTGTCAGGCGGTCAGAAGCAGCGTCTTACAATTGCCAGGGCAGTTGTAAAGGATCCTGACATACTGATACTTGACGACAGTGCATCGGCACTTGATTTTGCTACAGATGCGAGCCTTCGTGCGGCATTAAAGGGCATGCATGGTGACAAGACAATATTTATCGTGTCACAGCGTACCTCATCTATCCAGTTTGCGGACAATATCATAGTGCTCGACGACGGACAGATGGTTGGCTTCGGACCGCATAGAAAGCTGCTTGAGACATGCGAGACCTAACAAAGAGATATATGATTCACTAAGTTTAAAAAGAGTCGGATATGACTAAACAAAGGAGGTGTAGAGTATGGCTATGGATAATGACGAAAATGAATAAAGCAGGTACAATGCGCAAGGTACTAAGCTACATGAAGAGATATATTCCTTTGCTTGTAATTTCCCTTGCCCTGTCTGTTGTTACAGTGGCGCTTACGCTTTATTTTCCAATCCTCACAGGACGCGCAATTGATTTGATTGTAGGAAAAGAAAAGGTTGATTTTACGGCTATGACAGCCATCCTCACAAGAGCTGCAATAATAGTCGTCATAGCGGCAGCGGCCCAGTGGCTTACAAATATCTGCAACAACAAGATGACCTACAACATAGTGAGGGATATAAGGCATGATGCATTTTTTGAATATTGAGAAAATGCCGTTATCATATATTGACAGTCACTCACATGGTGATATGGTCAGCCGTATCATCGCCGATGTAGATACATTTTCAGAGGGCCTTCTGATGGGCTTTACACAGCTCTTTACAGGAATTGCAACAATAGCAGGCACACTTATTTTCATGCTCACGATAGATGTGAAGATATCATGCATTGTAGTGCTCATCACACCTTTGTCGCTTTTTGTGGCAAGCTTTATCACTAAAAAGACATATTCCATGTTCCAGCTGCAGACAAGCACAAGAGGAGAGCAGACAGCACTCATTGACGAGATAGTGGGAAATGAAAAGGTAGTACAGGCCTTCAACCATGAGGATGAGGCTCTTGAGCAGTTTGACGAGATAAATGACAGATTACAGAAATGCTCACTGAGGGCAACATTTTTCTCAAGTCTTACAAATCCGAGTACACGTTTTGTGAACAGTCTCGTGTATGCCGGAGTCGGAATCTTTGGCGCTATGAGTGCACTCACCGGCGGAATCACAGTTGGACAGCTTTCATGCTTCTTATCATATGCCAACCAGTACACCAAGCCGTTCAACGAGATATCAGGTGTCATCACAGAGCTTCAGAACGCACTTGCCTGTGCTGCGCGTATTTTTGAGCTTATTGAAGAGGAAAAGGAGATACCGGATGCTTCGGATGCGGTAACACTTGGTGAGGCAGACGGACGCGTGGACATCGAGGACGTTTATTTCTCATATGTGCCGGATAAAAAGCTTATCGAGGATTTCAATCTCCATGTAAAGCCGGGACAGCGAGTGGCTATCGTAGGACCGACAGGCTGTGGAAAGACGACAATTATCAATCTGCTTATGAGGTTTTACGATGTAAACAGTGGAACAATTAAGGTAAGCGGACACGATATCAGAAAAATCACACGAGAGAGTCTTCGTGACAACTATGGTATGGTGCTTCAGGAGACATGGCTCAAGAAGGGTACAATCCGTGACAATATCATAATGGGAAAGCCTGATGCCACAGATGAGGAAATCATTGCAGCAGCAAAGGCATCCCATGCCCATAGCTTTATCAGACGTCTGCCGAAGGGTTACGACACTGAAATCGGTGAGGACGGTGGCAGCCTGTCACAGGGGCAGAAGCAGCTTTTATGCATCACAAGAGTTATGCTCTGCTTACCGCCTATGCTGATATTGGATGAGGCAACATCATCGATTGATACACGTACAGAGATTAAGATTCAGAAGGCATTTCTTACCATGATGCAGGGCAGGACAAGCTTTATAGTGGCTCATCGTCTGTCTACCATAAGGGAAGCGGATATTATCCTTGTTATGAAAGATGGAAAGATTATAGAGCAGGGCAATCATGAGAGTCTGCTTGCAGCCGATGGATTTTTATGCAAACCTCTACAATAGCCAGTTTGCATAGCATAGGGCTATAGAAATACGGGGCATAAGCCGCCGGAGTTGAGAAAAGCACATCACCAGAATGATATGGCAGTCATGCAGGCATACGAATTTACAAAAGGCAGTGAAGCGTATAAAAGCGAAGCAGCCTGTGTTGCAGAATTGATGAAACTTTATCAGAAGAAAGTAGAAGAAATCGAAAAAAGATAACACGCCGGATACGGCATAATTCTTTTAGCAAAGCTAAGAGCGCACTTCTATACAGGCAATTAAATTACAATGTTCTAATTTGGGAAAATAGTTCCAATGAAAGTGATGTGACGAATTTGAAGTTGAGAATGCAGATATGAAAAAGATACTTGTAACAGGTGGAACGGTATTTGTTAGTCGGTATATTGCAGAGTATTATGTTACTAAAGGCTACGATGTATACGTGCTTAATCGAAACACTAAAGAACAGTCAAAGGGCGTAACACTTATTGAAGCTGACAGGCATAATCTTGGTGAGACCCTTCGCGAATATCGTTTTGATACAGTAATAGATACGGCATATACTGGTGATGATGTAGAACTGTTGCTTAACGCTTTGGGAGACTATGAAAACTATATTCTTATCAGTTCAAGTGCCGTATATCCAGAATATGCTCCACAACCATTCAAGGAATATGCTCATCTTTCTATCAACAAGTATTGGGGCAAGTATGGAACAGATAAAATAGATGCAGAAACTGTTTTGCTAAAACGAAATCCCAACGCATATATTCTTAGACCTCCATACTTATATGGTCCAATGAACAATGTATATAGAGAAGCGTTTGTTTTTGATTGTGCATTGGCTGACCGAAAATTCTATTTACCTAAAGCTGGTGATATGAAGTTGCAATTCTTCCATGTTCATGATTTATGTAGGTTCATTGATGTTCTGTTGAAAGTAAAACCGTCACAGCGTATCTTTAACGTAGGAAATAAGGAAGGTGTTTCGATTCGTAAGTGGGTAGAGTTATGCTACGCTGTTGTTGGAAAAACAAGCTACATTTGTAGAAATTCATCAAGATATTGAACAAAGGAATTATTTTTAGTTTTTATGAGTATGAGTATTGCTTGGATGTTTCCTTGCAGTATGAACTAATGGGCGATGTAAAATCATTAGAACAGGGGTTGGAAGAAGCCTATGCTTGGTATATCCACAATAAGGACAAGGTAAATAGAAAGCCTCTTATCGAGTACATAGACAACACTTTGTGTTAAGTCAATTCAATTCCATTTTGGTAAACACGTGAAACTTTGAATTCGTAGGAGGTATCGAAAAATGAATAGGAAAACTTTATTCTGTTTTCTGACAGCTTTGATAATGATTTTTGTTCTTGCCGGCTGTGGTGGAAAGAATAGTGGTGGGAATATTGACAATGTTCAAATTCCTGATTGGAAACCGTCGGAAATATATTCAGACAGTGATATTGAGGCGGCTTTCCAAACAGTAAAAGACTATTTCGGCAACGAATTTGACGGCTGCACACTGACAAAACTGACCTATCCCGGAGATACATACGCCGATGAATTTTATGAATGGGCTGAACAATATGACGCGGATGAAGCAATCGTAATATTATCATCTTTCGATGTAGACTCATCAGGCGGGGATGGTTCGCTTAATCCGGATTCAACATATGATGATTGGAAATGGATTCTAATTAGGAATGACAGTGGAAATTGGGAACATGTTGACCACGGGTATTAAAGCGACAAATTTCAGTTGATATTTCACATATTTTAGGAAATTTAATAACTGTTATATTTAATTATCAAATTCTTCGCAAACCCTTGAAAATACTAAGTTTGTAGCAAGTGAGCTTTCCCTTACTCTTTCCCTTGTGTTATATTCTCACATTGGTTTTCATGAACCTTAATATGGGAAAAAATAAGGGAAAGAAAATTTCATAACACAGTATAACAATAACGACATGGTGAACTGATTGAAATGTTTTCGATATTTAACTCTATAACTGATTATTAAAAGAAAATGGAGATAAGATACGATGAGAACAATTTATGCAGAATACAACATAAATCACGATAGTATTGATGTTTACACAAGTGCCGGATATATGCTTCGCATTGATTGCTGGAAAGCTGAAAAAAATCTAAAAACCACATACGGATCAGAATGTGCGCTTACTTCATTGGCTGTGGATGAGCCTTTGGAATATGCAAGATTATATCTTGAGGGTAATTTACAGATGTGGGTAGATGCAGAAGACTCACTAGAGTTATAATCCTTATCCATATAAATAATATGCAAATATATATCCCATCAATATAGCGAATATACTGAAATAAAAGTATCTTTATAATCAATTTTAACCAAAAGAATATGTTCTTAGAGGAGGTGTCTCCCGAAAGAACATATTCTTCTATTATGGGTATTATAAATATAGAACATGCTTTTCTTGTGCTACAATTTCTTCACTATGAGTTACAACAATAACTGTTTTTCCCTGTTCACTTAACTCATGCAATATATTCATAACAATCTCACTATTTTTTTTGTCTAAGGAACCAGTTGGTTCGTCTGCTAATACAATCGAACATTTCTTTAGCATTAAACGAGCTAACGCAACTCTCTGCTGTTCGCCACCAGATAATTGATAGACTTTTTTGTTAATTACTTTCTGTAAACCAACTTTTTCAAGAGCTTCATTTATTGAAATATCCGTTCTACCTGATTTTTTTATTATTTCTAGATTTTCTTTTACTGTTTTGTTTTCCAAAAGGGCAAAATTTTGAAATAAAAATCCAACAACTTCTTTGAAATATTTCTGCTTTTTTCCTTTTTTTGCCACATCAAAACCATTCACAATAATAGAACCTTTGTCAGGAGTTTCAATACCTCCAATCATATTAAGTAAAGTACTTTTTCCGCATCCACTTTCGCCACTAATTACCAAAAAACGGCTATCTGGAATTTCCAAATGAAAATTTTTGAACAAAATTTTATCATTATATGCTTTGCATAGATTTTCAATTGTTATCATAAGCAACCTCCTTTTAATGATTTCGGTATGTTTGTTTTTTCAACAATTGTGATATTAAAGAAAATAATTGTAAATTCTATTAGTGCCATAAATGAACTAACAAGAATGCTAATTCCTACTTCAGTCTGTACCGATAATAAAGAATAGATAAGCATACCTACTAATATCACAAAATTTTCCACTACAATCATTTTAAGAAGTGTTTTGTGCCGTTCAAATAAACTATATCCAAAGATTTTCATCAAGGAAATTTTCATTGCATTTTCTCGGAACTCTAGTCTACTTACTGTAACAATAATCATAATATTTAAAAGCAATACAATCGTACAAAGAGAACTTAAAAATCCCACGAGTTTTATTAAAAATGTGTGATTATATAAATACTGTTCATGTACGTTTGTAATTACTAGCTGATAATTTCCAAGCATATCTTCATACTTTTTGCTGATATTTCTTAGCTGTTTTTCATCACATTGAAATAAAACTGCTCCTGCTTTATAGCTTTCAAGATACCCACCATTGACTGCTAAATCTTTGTTTGCCTGATAAATAATTATCGGATTTTTGCTTTTTTCGATACCATTTATTCTACTTGTATCTAAATAGGAAAAGTATTCTGTTTCGCTATACTCTATGTACTGAATATTTAATTGTTGTAAATTATCATGATTTAAAACGTGGCTCAAGGAGTCATAGGCTAATTGCTTGTTTTTAGCAAAATATCTATTCTTTGGAATGAAAATAATCAAATCAGAAGATTCATTCTCTACTGCATTTATCTGCTTCGTAAAACCTTGTAACATATCTTTTGCATGATTATTTACATATATCACATCATTTTTATCATTTAAAATATTCAAGCATATTACAGGCTTTAATGTGTTATATTCATTCTTGTATAGTTTATTCCAAAAAGCTTCTTCTTTTTCAGCATTAAAATCAGTAGTCTTTACGGTAAAATAATTTGCATCATAATATTCTTCTAACAAATGTTCATTTGTAAATAGGTTATTATGAATACTACTAATATTAGTGGTAATTGTAAAAACAGCGGCTACCCCTGCTATAAATTTTAACGAATAAATTAAAAAATCCACTCCTCTTTTGTGTGTTGCATTTGCGAATGCCTTTCTAATATCAAAAAAGCAAAAAGAACAATATGGAATAGTGGAAAGAATAATTCCAATGGAATATAAAATTGTGACGAGTCTATTCTCATATGCTCCCGATATATAATTTGACAGCAATATTTTTGCAACAATAAATAATGCAATGTCAAAAGTTACATCGAATAAAGCAGCCTTAAATGCTATGAAACCAGCACTTTCTCCTAAGGAAACTCGTACAACAACCTCTTTTTTTCGCCTAACCACTTCAATTACATTTAGAACAATCATCAATGCAATAATCATACCCCATATAATAAAAATCATGTCCTTTTCCGTAGAATTCCAATATTCTGGATAAGTTAAGCTATATTTTTCTGATAATTTCTGATATGCAGAGATAATATTGTCCTCATTTCCTATGTATGAGATAAAGTTTTCATAACCCACAGAGGTACTTTGCAATTCTGAGAGATTATGAAATTTTACTTTCGTAATTCCGGAAACTAAAGCGGTATATTCTGATTCTTCTATGTTTGCAGTATTTTTTAATGTTTGTCTGATTACTTTATCATCGCCATAAATATGAAGTGTTGAAAGGTATTTATTATTGATTTCATTGTACTGAGAAAAAATATGTACATCATTCTCCGTTGCAGTTTCTGATACATCTTTCAGAAACTGCGACATATCTTCACTAGCAACTTCATAGCGTGATGACGTAAAATATGCTGTAGAAAAGTTCCAAAGCTGATCTTGAAATATTTCAGATTGCATAAGTATTCCAAAAATCAGGAAACAAAACAAACATAAGTTTTTAATTGCTTTCATTTATTTCAACCCCAGATTCCATACTTTATTTGCTTTTTCAAATATCGTAGTCAATATTGTGCTATTTTCATCAACAATCCATTGATCTTCTTGATCTTCAGCTTTTTTGCTACTTGACAACATAATTTGAGTATTCAAATCCTTATAGTCATTAAATAGCACGCCTTGACTTATTCCTTGGTGAAATGGTTTTATCCAAATAATTAGTGCATATCGAACATCTGACTCAGCTATCGCAAGATTTCCATTCCAAAGCAAATAATCAGGGACAGACACACTATACTGGAATCCATCTTTATCTGTGTAAATTTTTACTCCAGATTCTTCTATTTCAGGGAAGTCTTTCTGAAATTCGTTATATGGTTTATAACTCCCGAAGTACCAAAATAAATTATAGCAACAGAACAAAATAACCAAAACAATTCCTATATATTTTATTTTTTTCTTCATTTATATACACTCCACAAAAAAGAGTGGTTGGAATTCCAACCACTCAGCCATTATCCCGAACCTTTGTTTAGTAGCTATTACCGTAGGTAATACTATTTCCTTTATGAGCAACCTCAATTTTAGACCAATTACCTTTACCAACATTTGAACCCGAAAAAGAACCATTTCCATTCTTGACATATGCGTAATGATCTTTAGTTGAATGATATGCGTGTGCATAATCTTCATTAATAGCAAGAGTATTATAACCATAAGTCAAAACACCTTTTCCGTCATCAGATGTAGTGCTCAATTCCCACTTTTTATCAAATGTCTTATTCCCGTTTGTAACAGAAAATGCCATTACTGGAATTGATGAAGAAATTAACATTGCACTAATAGCTACCCCTACAATCACTTTCTTTGCTCTCATAAGTTTTACCTCCTTTGATCTGCTGTATTTCTATTTATATTTTATCAAATATTTTGTATCAAGTCAATCAGTATCTTGACTTATATAGCGTCGAATTGTAAGATATATTCCTTGTAAAATTAACCAAAAGAACAACAGATTTATTGATAATGCTTTTTTAATTACTTCTCCAAAATAAATGATGACAGCCGCACTTGTCAGTATCATCAGTAGGGTAATAACATCCCAACAGTTTTTCTTATATAATTCTATAACCTTTATTTCTATCAGTATTGCCAGTATCCCTGTCCCTGCCACACATATTCCAACAACCAATATCATCAATAACCAATATATGATTCCGGCTATAATCTCATTTGGAATTTTTGTGCTGATTTGTGCCACAGATTGCCCGGCATCAATCGTCCAACCGATAAAAGTTTGTATGAATGATGCTGCATCATGGAAGAATGATTTGCAATCGGAAAGGAACACATCTGACTGTACTGCCTGAAAAAGAGTGGTTGTCAGCGAATACCATGCAAGAAGGAACAAGGTTGTTTGGAACATTACCGTTTTTGCTTTATATTGTCCTGCAAGTTGCTCTTTTTGTGTTTCGTATCTTGCTTTTGCATTCTGATAGGCTGTCCGGTCACAGGCTTCGCATTTTTTATAGAGTACCGGCTTTTCTACCGGTATCTCTACGATTTTCTGATGTGTCCGGGCATAATCCCGTTGTTGTGTTAAGCATCGTATTTTATCTTGACATTCCTCTATCGTGACGTTTGCGCTTCGCAGCTTCTCTTTCTCGCTCCGCAATGCTCTGTCTGCCAGCTTCAAGTCGTTCTTTAATGCTTGAATATTCCCGGCTCTGTTCTCTTTGTTTAATTTCTCGTTCAAGGTCAGAGATTCGTTGAGCTGCGTCTTCAGTTCCACGATAAGCTGGTCTTTCTGTTCCAACTCTTCTTGTATCTCCTCGGTCAAGAGCAGAAGTTCTTCCAACTGTTCGGCGTTCTTTAATTCTCTGGATTCGTTCATCTATATCACGTCCTTTCTCTACCTGCTGTTCCAGTTCAGCAATTCGGTGTTCTGTTTCAGTAATAAACTGTTTTCGCTGTTCAGCTTCTGTGCCAATATCTGCCATTGCTGATTTTCGTTTTCCAAAAGTTCTATCTTCGTTTTCTGTTCTTCCATCTTGGAAAGTAGTTCCTCGGTATTTGGCAAAATGTTGAGCAGCTCGGATAACTCGCTGTTTAATTTTTGCAATTTCTGATTCTGTTCCTGCATAAGAGAGAGTTGGGTGTCCCGGTTCTGCATTTCCAGAAGCATTTCTGCCATTAAGGTCTGCTGTTCTTCGATTTGCCCAATCATGGACTCCATTAAGGGTATAATTTCCCGGCTTTCTTCTAATGTCATTTAATCGCTCCTTCCATAATGATAATGCACCTGATACTTTCCCAAAGGTGTCCAGTATCTTTTGCAATAACGTGTTTTGTTGTTTTATGATTTGATTTTCCGCTACTTTCCACGAACCTTTTATTTCCTGCCCGGCAAGAAACTTTTGTTCAATCTTTCTTGCGTCAGCACCTTCATGGATGGTAGGAATCTGGAGTTTTCCCTGCTTTTCGTAAGAACGGTGATCGACCTGATTATGCAAAGGCAGATGTTCATTACACACCTTTGCCCACTCGCTCCGCCACAGTTCACAGTTTTTTGGATTGTTCCATCCCGTAGCATCGGTCAGTACCCGTTTCCATTGCAGGCGGTTTCTTGCACCAATCTTCTGGATTCCGTTTTCATCTAATACAGGGATACGGATTCCATGACGGTCAGGGTTTTTCTTATCCTGCCACCAGTTCGGATGGGATTCATCAATCACGATATTTCCGCTTTTATCTCTGACAAAATCCCAATCTTTGACTTCTTTCTTCCCCCAAGAATGATCCGGGTTAAAAGGGCGCATTGTCAGAAGCAGATGGACATGAGGATTGCCATCCCCTTTGTCGTGGATACTCCAATCAGCACACATTCCCTTATCCACAAATGTTTTTTTGATATAGTCGGCTGTATATTGAATCTGTTCCTGTCTGCTCCATTCTTTGGGGAGGGCAAATTCAAATGACCTGCCAAGTTGGGCATCTGCACTTTTTTCAATCTTCAATACCTCATTCCATAACCGTTGTTTCTGAAATGTGATTTTAAATTTTTCTAAAGCAGCTTCTTTATCTTCTGACCTTTTGTATCGGACAGATTTTTGAAAGCGTTTTATATTTTCTTCTGGTACTATCTGCCATTCAGGAGGTGCGTTTTCGCACATCATCAGACTGGTGTAGACCACTTCTTTTTTAGAAGTGTAATAACTGATTCGCCCGGTTTCCTCGTTTTTCATCACATCCCCATTGAGATATGCGGAAGCGGAGATAACAGATTTCCCTTTACTTCGTCCGACTATTTTGATTGTGTAATGAAAAATCGCCATGTCTGGATTCCCCCTTTCTGCACATCCGGCATAGATTTCCGGCAACATTGCTTTCAGTTTTAGAAAAAGCAGTATTGCCGGAACGCCCTCTGCGTAAGAGTGCCCTGCGCATAGCAGCCTGCATGGAATGCGCCCCTCTGGCGAAGAGTGCCTCCTGCGGCATGAGCAGGTCTGGCTGAAAGCCCCGCCGACGGAACGAGCCCGGCAAGCGTGAGCGAAGACCGGTTGCCACTTGTGGCAAACTTATTGGGACGACCTCTGGTTGTCCATAAGTGCGCCCTTCATGAAAAAGCAATGAAGGGAATGAAAAACTCATCCCCCCCCGCCATTACACTTCCTCCATATCGGTATGTGTTTCTTTCTGCATTGCCTTTGAAAAAAATTTCCCATTGGCTTCCTGCTTTTTCAGAAAACCAATCAGCTTTGGGATGTCCTCTTCCTCGATAGGCGCACCGAGAACGGATTCCACCGCACCGCCAACCTGACAGAGCCTATGGGTTCGTTTTTACTTTCTTCGGCTTTCTTTCGTTTCAGAAGTTCTTTCTTCTGTGCTGCATATCGTTTTGCTTTTTCAAGGCTTTCCTGTTCCTTCTTTTCCATTTCAAGCATTCGTTCTTCATAACTTTTTGTTGATTTTGCCATGATTACATTCCCCTTTCTTTTACAAACATAAGTTCTCGGTTGCGTATCAGAAGAAGCACATGGTATAATCTTCTTGCGTGTAGGTATATCATGGCTTCGGTCTGATAGAACCTTTGGCGGTTTCTTTGGAAGCCGCCTTTTTAATTTGCCGCAGTTCTTGTTACGGCTTTTACATTTCCTCTATCCCTCAAATCACGACCTTCATTCGCTTCCATAAACATTTCCAGAATATCGGTTTTAATCAGGACTTTGCGACCAACCTTTAATACTGGAAGTTTCTTCCATTCTACAAGCTGTCTTAAGGTGTTTCTGCCGATTCCCGTATAGTCAGCAGCTTCTTCGATGGATAATGCAATTTTTCTTTGCGTCATATAATCACCTCCTTATAAATTGCATTATGCAATTCTTGTGATGTAAGTATATCCTTTTCATATCTTTTTGTCAAGCGTTACGAAATATTAAAAATAATTTTTAAGTTGCATATTGCAATTACAGAAAAACAATGCTATAATTCATACATACCGAAAAAGGAGGCAGTCAGCATGAAAGATAAAGAACTACGCAAGCTGATAGGCAGCAGAGTAAAACAGCGCCGTCTGGAATTGAATCTGACACAGCCTTATGTCGCAGAAAAGATGGGTGTTACCGCTTCTACAATCCTGCGTTATGAGAATGGTTCGATTGACAATACGAAAAAAATGGTGCTGGAAGGTCTTTCGGAAGCACTCCATGTATCTGTGGAATGGCTCAAAGGGGAAACAGATGAATATGAAACCGACATTACGGATAAGAGAGAGTTACAGATTCGTGATGCGATGGGAGATATTCTGGAACAGTTACCGCTTGCCCTTACCAAAGAAGAAGATGCTTTTTCAAAAGATTTATTACTGCTGATGTTAAAACAATATGGTCTGTTTTTGGATTCCTTCCAGTTCGCCTGCAAAAACTTCAAGGGGAATGCTGGTCAGACGGATATTGCCAAAACAATAGGGTTTGAATCGAATGATGAATATAATGAGATTATGTTCTTAAGGGAAATCACTCACACCATCAATGCTTTTAATGAGATGGCAGACGTTGTAAGGCTCTATTCCAAGAAACCAAAAACAGCAGAACAAAGGCTTGCAAATCTTTTATCAGAAGTCTTATACGAAGATTCCGAATCGGTATAGTAAGACAACCGGAGTTATGATATACTTACACGCAAGAAGCATTTCATCAGTTCCGATTGTCTGATATCGAAAGGAGACACACGATTATGGCAAAGGATCTGTAAGAAAAAAGGAAAGAAATAGTACTACCGCTTCTATGTAGAGGACGGCAAGACGGCGAATACTTGTTTCTAGAAA
>ENA-OQJD01000073-OQJD01000073.1-human-gut-metagenome-genome-assembly--contig:-NODE-73-length-12608-cov-2.391635_pt1 | contig 12608 bp, 13 predicted proteins | sample MGYA00242596_ERZ504762 | MGnify/ENA primary metagenome ERZ504762 (study PRJEB26092, sample SAMD00036356) | human gut metagenome | host: Homo sapiens | study: EMG produced TPA metagenomics assembly of... | reverse complement strand
TGCACTGCCTCCATTCTTCATAAGAGTTTGAGATTATCTCAACAAACATTTTTCATTTTAGGTCAAGAGATCTGAAAATACGAAAAATCGCAAGCGGGTACTCGCTTGCTGTGCTTGTTATCAAGCCTTACCTTCTATTTTTCTCTCTACTAATACTACAATTTGGAAAGGGGAAAATGGCTATATCCGTAAAGAAAAGCAGAAAAATGCCACGACTGAAACTCCGTTGTAGAGTGATCTGTCGTGGCATTACATTGTGAATTTATTTTTGCTGAGCCATTTTCCGATATTCAATCGGCAGGAGGCCTGTACTCTTGCGAAATAATTCCGCAAACCGGCTAGAAGTAGAGTAACCGATCATTTCCGCAATCTGTCCCATTGTGAAATCCGTATCGATCAGCAAATGCTCTGCCTGGCTCATGCGGCGCTGTTGAATGTACTCTGTGATCGTGCAGCCTTGCAGCTGCTTAAAAGATGTTTTCAGCTTAGTGGTTCCCATACAGGCGATTTTTGCAAGACGTTCTAATGGAATATCAAAAGCATAGTGGTCATTGAGATAAGCAATCACATTTTTCAGTTGCGCCACATCCTGCTCGGACAAACGTTTCTCTTTACGGGACAGAATTTTTTTCTGTTCTTCCACGACAAGAGATACGGCCTCGGCTACTTTCGCTTCATAGAATAATCCTGCGGCAATCCCATCCCCACGGTAGACCTTTACTTCATGGAGCAATTTAGCCATAGCTGGGAAATCTGTTGTCTGATCGATCTGCCGGAAAGCTGCAAGCGGGCTGATATAATCCCCTGGATATTGCTTTTGGAGATAATCCTCATAGTATGCCGGCATGACTTCGATACCGATGGAACGGATGGGGATTTTTTTGTGGATCAGCGCCTTGTATGGCTTATAACCGCCGATAAAGGCTTTAATACATCCGGCAGACATCCGCCGATAGGGATTTAATTCCTCCCCGGAGATAGATTCATACTGGGTAATGCTTAAGGCTTCTGGCAGGTTAAATTCCATGAAGAAATCTTCGTGAAAATAGAAATCGTGGATTTTAATGTCGTACAGGTCTTTTTTCGCATAGACCCAGTAAAGGCCTTCCCCAAATTCAGGCGATAACCGCCAGCATTGTCCGGCAGAATTGAAGCGGTTATTGCTATCTACCGGGATAAAATGGTTATCTGTTAAAAGCGGCTCATAGTAATCCGCAATAATGTTATTGTTCAAATGACGGCCTCCTTTGCAACGATTGGACGGAGCTTTGCAACGAAAAGACGAATGTGCCTGTAATGTATTGTAGCCCGCCCATAAAGTTAGTATGATATAGACCGTGGTTAGTAGCATCTAATCATAATATAACAGATTTCAGGCGGTAGGTCAACCGTTCTTGAAAGCAGGAGGAAAAAATATGAGTAATCAAGTAAATGCAAAGGCAGGATTGTCTGTCAAGGACTTAGTAACAACGGGAATTTTTACTGCGCTTCTGTTCGTATTCATCATGGTAGGAGGCGTCTTTTTTGCTACCAACCCGGTGCTGACTTTTTTCATGCCTGCCGGGAGTGCTTTGCTTGCCGGACCAATTTATCTGCTGATGATCGCAAAAGTACATAAACGCTGGAGCGTCACGATCATGGGCGTTATCATGGCCATCATCTGGTTTGTCACTGGTATGCACTGGGCGTTTGCGTTGGGCTATCTCATTATGGCTGTCGTAGCTGATTTTGTTGCCGGTACAAAGCAGTACAAGAGCAAGAAGATCAACAGTCTGTCCTATATCCTTTTCTCCCTGGGCGGAACAGGGTCGTACCTTGTTTTCTTCGCTGATCCCCAGGGGTGGGCGCAGACCATGTTGGGAAATGGAACCGAGCAAAGCTATATCGATACCATGCAGACGACCGCAAATGCGGGAATCTTTATCGCCATGTTTGCCGCTCTCCTTGTAACAGCTTCTATCAGTGCATTTGTGGGCTGCAAAATGTTGAAGAAGCAGTTCGAAAAAGCGGGTATTACAGCATGATGGGTAACACCGTCCAGAAAGGGCTTTGGCTTGACCCGCGGGCCAAGCTCTTTCTTATTTTAATGTGCGTACTGTGTTCCATGTTCGCACCTTCCCTTTCGTATCAGTTTGCACTTGTCCTGCTGATTGCTGTATTGGGAGTGCTTTGCGGAAAGTGGAAATATTCCATAAAAGGGGTCTGCTTTTATGCCGTGGTCTGTGTACTGACGGTCTGGATCATGGCGGCCATGACGGGGACGCTACGGACCATGTTTGTTGCGTTCCTTGGACTGTACCATAAAGTTTATGCTTGTGGGATGCTGGCAGGGATTGTCCTGTCCACAACGAAAGTCAGCGAGTTTTTATCTGCCATGAACCGCATCCATGCCCCGAAAAAATTTGTCATCACATTTGCGGTCATGCTGCGCTATATTCCAACTATCCAGGAGGACTGGCATTTTGTTAAGGACGCCATGCGGATGCGGGATGTATCGCCCTCCCTGGGCAGATTCCTTTCCCATCCGGGGATGACGGTAGAGTGTATTTATGTGCCGCTGATGATGATGGCCTCCAAAGCAGCGGACGAGCTTTCCATTGCCTCTGTTACTCGCGGGATTGAGAATCCCAATCCCCGGACCTGCCTTGTCCAGATAAAATGCGGGATTGCAGATTGGATGGCGATGTTGATTGCTGTTGCTTTCTTTATTTTTGAATTATGTATGCGGGGAGGTGTGACCGGGTGATTGAATTTGAAAATGTATCATTTTCTTATGAAGGACAGGAGCATGGCGGTCTGCATGGAATCAGCCTTAAAATTGCAGACGGGGAATGTGTCTTGTTCTGTGGCCGCAGCGGGTGTGGAAAAACAACGGTCACAAGGCTGGTAAACGGCCTGATTCCACAATTTTACCAGGGAGAACTTCAAGGGCGTGTGCTGGTGGACGGACAGGAAATCAGCAACCTGCCCATGTATCAGATCGCTGCAAAGGTGGGCTCCGTCTTTCAGAATCCCCGGACGCAGTTTTTCAATGTGGATACGGACAGTGAGATTGCGTTTGGAATTGAAAATGAAGCCAGGCCGGTAAAGGAACTGGAGGAACGGGTAGAACAGACAACAAAAGATTTGCATATTGAAAAGCTACGGAACCGCAATATTTTTGAATTGTCTGGTGGGGAGAAACAGAAAATCGCGTTTGCGTCTGTCTATGCCATGAACCCGGAAATCTATCTGCTGGACGAACCATCCTCGAATCTGGACATGGCTTCCATCCAGGAATTGAAAGAACATCTGCGGCTGATAAAAAGCCAGGGGAAAACCATTTTGATTGCGGAGCACAGACTCTATTATCTGATGGAGCTGGCAGATCGCATTGTTTATCTGGAAGATGGAGAAATAGCAAGGATTTTCACGCCGGAGGAATTTCTCCGGCTGCCCGAAACCGAACGGGAACACATGGGGCTGCGGGCGGTTGATCTGGCAAGGGTGCTCCCTCCGGCCAGTCATCCGCCTATTTCCTCTCCCACATTAGCACTCCATGATGTTACTCTGCGCTATAAAAAACGGACGATTCTACACCAGATTGCTCTTTCTGCGGCAAAGGGGGAAGTCATTGGGGTGGTCGGTCATAATGGAGCCGGAAAGACCACGTTTTCCCGCGCCCTGTGTGGGCTTCATAAAGACTGTGAAGGCGCGTTCCTTTGGGACGACCAGCCGATGGAACACAAGGCGAGGTTGAAACGCTCTTATATGGTTATGCAGGATGTGAACTATGAATTGTTTGCGGAGAGTGTGGGGGCAGAATGTTCCTTCGGAATCCGAAACCCGGATCAAGATTTAGTAGAGGAAACCATGAAGGAATTGGGGCTTACAGCCTACCGGGAACGCCATCCCAACACGCTTTCCGGTGGACAGAAGCAACGTGTGGCTGTGGCAGTCAGCATGATCTGTGGAAAAGATTTGCTGGTGTTCGATGAACCCACCAGCGGACTGGACTTTGACAGCATGGCGCAGGTGGCAGGTCTGATAAAACGGTTATCCGAACAGGGGAAAATCATTTTTATTGTCACCCACGATTTTGAATTTGTCTGCCGTACCTGCTCCCGTGTCCTGCATTTTGATGAAGGGGAAATGCCGGATGACATCCCTGTTGTGATGGATTCCCTTCAAAAGCTCCGGGAACTGTTCTCTGTTTCAGAGAGAAAGGAGATGTGAAGTGATGAAACAGAAAAAAGAAAACAGGATTGCACTGCTGCTTCAATGGGCCGGTGAGCAAAAAAACTGGCTGCTGCTGGCAATCCTGCTGGCCATGGCAAGCGGCCTGTGTATCATTGTCCCGTATATCGGGATTTATCGCCTGATGGATGCCGCTTTCCAGCATATCTGCACAAAAGAGCTTGTCGTACAGACGGTAATGATGATCTCCGTTTCTGTGGCCCTGCGCTTTGTTTTATTCGGGTGTTCCGGTGTGGCGGCCCATAAAGGTGCTTACGGTGCTTTGTTCAAGGTGCGCTGCATGGTGGCGGAACATCTGGCAAAAGTCCCCCTTGGTACATTGAATGAGCGGCGGACCGGGGATATTAAAACGGTTCTGAATGAAGATATTGAAAAGCTGGAGTTGTTTTTAGCCCATAACCTTCCAGACCTTGTGTGCTATATGGTAGGGCCGGTAGCAATTTTCATTTATTTGATGACAGTAAATATCCCATTGGCACTGGTTTCCCTGGTGCCGTTGATTTTGGCCGTTGTGGTAATGGGGGTTATGTTTCGGAATACGGACGGTTTGATGGACCGGGCGAACCGATCCATTACAACGCTCAATTCCGTTATGATCGAGTATATCAGCGGCATGAAACTGATTAAAGCGTACAACATGGGGAGCAAATCGTTCCAGAAATTTTCCGGTGCGATCCAGGAAGAGAATGCCATGTGGAATGAAACCTCCCGGAGAATGGGGCCTCCTTATGCAACCTTTGTGGTTCTGATTGAATGTGGGATGCTGCTGATGGTTCCCCTGGGCGGGATGTTCTTTCTGAAAGGCTCCCTGGCGGCCAGTGCATTTTTGCTGTTCGTCTATGTCGGCTCCATGTATCTGACGGAGATCCGGCCTTTACAGGAATTGGGGACAAACTTTGCGAATGTCCTGGGCGCCATTACCAAAACGAAAGAAATATTGGACGTTCCTGTTTATGAAGGTGGAATGGACTTCCCGGAAAACCATGATATTGAGCTTAAGAATGTACGTTTTTCCTACGATGGGAAAACGGATGTCCTGCAAGGCGTCAACCTCAAGATCAGGGATGGGGAACGCATGGCACTTGTGGGACAGTCCGGCGCGGGCAAGAGTACCGTGATTGAACTGATCTCCCGGTTTTATGATGTGCAGGAGGGGGAGGTGCTGATCGGCGGGATCAACGTGAATGAACTGAACTACGATACCATCCTGAAGAATATTGCCATTGTATTTCAAAAGACATTCCTTACCCGTGACAGTGTACTGGAAAATATCCGCATGGGTTCAGACGCCAGCCTGGAGGAAGTACGGGCTGCCGCCAGGGAGGCGCAGATTGATGACTTCATCATGTCGCTGCCGGATGGTTATGACACAAAGGTAGGCAGCTTCGGCTCCCGTTTCTCCGGTGGGGAAAAACAGCGGATTGCTATTGCAAGGGCGATCTTGAAAAATGCTCCCATCCTGATTCTGGACGAAGCGACAAGCGCCTCTGACCCGGAAAATCAGATGGAAATTGATAAGGCCATTCAGAACCTCTGCAAAGGCAGGACGGTCATTGTGGTAGCGCACAGGCTGAGCGCCTTGAAAATGTGCGACCGTGTGGCGGTGGTAGAGAATCATACGATCACCAGCGTCGGTACCCATGAGGAAGTGCGGAAAGAGAACGCTTATTATCGGAAAGCATGGGAGGACTACGAAACAGCGAGGGGAATTACTTATCAACTGGAAGGAGGCGGGCAGAATGAATCCAAATAACGTATGGAAGAAGAACCGGGAGTTTTATATTGGCGTTGCCGGGACTGTCCTGGAGGGACTGTTCTCTGGTAGCCTGTTTATGCTGCTTTATTCCGTCATGCGGTTTTTATGGGACGGTCAGTTTGATATGAACCGTGTACTGGTCCTGACAGGTGTTATTGCATTTATCTTTCTGCTCCGTATTTTGATATACAGCTATGGCTATACCAAAGCACAGATCGGCGGCGCAAAAGTCAGTAAAAATATACGCTTGTTTATGGGCGACCATCTCAAGCGTATCCCGCTTTCCCGATTTACACAAGGGCAGACAGGCGATTATATCAACACCATTACCAGTGATGTAAATAACTATGAAAAAATTCTGACCCATAAGATCGGGGACATTGCAAAGAGCTTTGCCCTGTCGCTGATGTTGATTGTTTTTGTGATGACGATCTACTTTCCAGCCGGGCTGATCCTCCTGATTGCCGACCTGCTTTTGATCCCCGGATTGTGGCTTTCTTTCCGGCAGGTAGCGAAGTATGGCAAAGAGAAGAACGATATTTGTGCAGAGAATGTCAGCAGCATTGTGGAGTATGTATCCGGTATCCAGACTTTCCGGGCCTATGGCGTTGGCGGTCTGAAAAACAAAACCGTGATCCATGCCATGCAGGAGTTTAGCAGGATCAGCTTTGTGTATGAAGCCAAGGTTCTCCCGATAGGTGCGGGATTTGGTATTTTGAGCTGGCTGTCCTGCCCGGTTGTGATCTGGACGGCCTATGGCCCCTGGGCAGCCGGAACTTTAGATACCGTGTCCTATCTTTTGATTTGTATGCTGCCTTTGTTCTGTGCGAAGCTGGCAAATTCCATTTTTGTAGACCTCACCAGCTATAAGAATCTGATGATCTCGAAAAATAAAATCATGGCTGTGATGAAGGAACCGGAAGAAACCGGCAGCATGGAGTCGCTACAGGCAGCCTCCCATGAGATTGTATTTGACCATGTGGACTTTTCTTATGTTCCCGGGGAACCGGTGTTAAAACAGGCTTCCTTTACTGTGCCGGATCAGAAGCTGACCGCCATTGTGGGGGATTCCGGCTCCGGCAAGTCTACCATCCTGAACCTGATTGCAAAATACTATGAAGTATCTGGCGGCACGATTTCCATAGGGGGCAGACCGATCAATCATGTAGCTGCGGAACGGGTATTAGACCAGATTTCTATGGTGGATCAGGATGTGTTCCTGTTTGATGATACGGTGCGGGAGAATATCCGCTATGCCCGCCCGGATGCTACGGACGCAGAAATTGAAGCGGCCTGCCGGGAGGCAAACTGTGACGGCTTTATCCGCAAGATGGAGAAAGGTTATGATATGCCGATTGGGGAAAATGGTAATCTCCTGTCTGGCGGTGAACGTCAGCGCCTTTCCATAGCACGCGCCATTTTGAAAAACAGCCCAATCCTGCTGCTTGATGAGGCAACGGCCTCCCTGGACATTGAGAACGAGCTGGCAGTAAAGCAGGCGATTGCAAATCTGCTGAAAGAGAAAAAAACAGTGGTAATGGTTGCACATACCCTGTCCATCGTAAAAAATGCAGATCAGATTTTGGTGGTTTCCGATGGCCGGATTACCGAAGCTGGTACACACAAAGAATTGTTAAAAAAGAACGGGAAGTATGCAGCTATGTGGGATGCTGAACAAAAAAATGTATCTTAAAGCTATGTGTGTGCGGGAATAAGAATTTAATTTGTTGTTCAATATAAATGCAGAATAGAGATATGTGGAAAAGAATTTAGTGTAAATTGGACGGCGCAATTGATTCTAAAGTGTAATTAGCAAAAGAATAGGGTTCTTGTTAAATTAAATGTAACAGAATGAAACATTATCAGTTGTTTTTTGCGCCGTCACAGCGATGGAGGAAGAGTTTTAATTATGAAGATTTCCTATATTGTTATAGGTGTTTTTGGATTTTTAGTATTTATTAGTTTTGTAATAGCGTGCGTGGGAATAGAAATTCAATTTGGAAAAAGAATTGAACAAAAAGGACCAAAGATGGTAATCCCAGATTGGATTCATACAAAAAGAAGTTGAATTTGTGTCTAGGTAAAAATAAGCTTAAAGGCTATATCTTTTGGAATGCTAAAGATAATAAATTATCTAGAAAAAATAATAGTATTAGTTCATGGATATGGAGTAACATATAAAGATTATGAAATAGAAATAGAAGAATTCGTAAAAAGAAAGTATTCAGTTTTTGCTTATGACATGACTGGCTGTGGTATGAGCCAGGGAAAGAAAATAGGCGGATTTTCACAATTTTTTGCTAGATGCTCAAAGTGCAATAAAATATGTAGAGAGTATGAATCTCAATATGGAAATTGAGTTGGTTGGTCATAGTACAGGCGCATATGCGGTGGCTGCGCTGCTAAATTTTGATAATTTAGGTGTAAGTAAGTCGATTATTATATCTGGATTTAATCATCCCAGTTCATATGTCAGTTCATGCTTACAAAAGACAATAAAAGGACTATCTTATTTGGTTCAAGTGTGGATATACATAATGGGAATTGTAAAATATGGGGAAATAGCAAAATACACGGGGGTGGACGGAATTAACCATTTTCAAGGTGAGATTCTTGTTATGCAAAATGAAAGAGATGATATGGTAACATTAAAGCAGTCATTGTATTCGAATAGAAGCAAAATAATCAATAGAAAAGTACTGTTCTGGTTGAAAAATGATGCAGGGCATTATCCGACAAGAAAAAAATTAATGGAAAAGAAATTGCTGAAGATGCTACATTTGAGGTTATTAAAAATTTCTTGGAATGAGTTGAATTTCTAGCGGCTACAGTACTGCAGGCGTAGTCACCATATTTAATTATACTGAAATTTTTAGTAATATAAATTAAGATGGATAGAATAAATAAGAACATTATTCATAGCTAGAAATTGGATTAACTAGTACATGGTTGCATTAATAATTAAGTAATATCAAACTGTCAAAGGCACACCTTTAGTAAGTCCACTTAAAAGGCTTTGCCATAACGTTATATTGCTCTACAAAGCGCAGGATACCCGCTTTTAGTTCCTCTATAGAGCGATAGCTTTTTCTTTTAAGAAGACGTCGGTTTATAATGCCAAACCAGATTTCCTCTGAGTTCATCCAGTGAATGAAACTATCTGATATCAAGCCCTGCCATCCACTGATCTTTCATGGTGCGGAACCAGCGCTCTAATTTTTGCCTTCTGTGTCGGGGAGTATGGCTGATCATAATGGATGACAGAACCGATCCGGGCTGCAAGCAGTTCCATCTGCTTGTTTTTATAGCTTCTGCCATTATCAAAGTTAAAAAGTTGTGGGCGGCCGTATTTTGCAACGGCAGACTTAATGACCGACATAAGATTTACAAAGTTATCGTGAAAAAAGACATCAATGCCGACAATGAAGCGGCTGGCATCATCAATCAGCGTAATGATATATACCTGGTGTTTCTTACCATCGTCAGTTTTTAAATAAGGTCCCACACTGGAATCTCCGCACCAGACTTCATTGACGTGAGGTCTTTCATAACGGCGCATATCAGGGTTTGTGGATGTTTTAAACTGGACTGCCAGCTGGTTGATATACTGGTTGGTTAATGGTAGATGCCGATACTTCCCCATTTTTAATGCTGCCATTGTCCTGAAGCTGGGAAGATTTAGAAGACAATAATTGAGTCGTCAGTGCAATCTTATTTATCTCTTGTGACGGAAACAGGTTTCCGTTTTGCCGGAAGTAAGTCTGAATTGATTTCAGGAGCATCGAGCAGTGCAGTGAAATTCTGCTGAATGATATCCAGTGTCTTTTGTTTTTTCTGTAATTCTTGCTTTTCCCGGACAGTAGTAGCCTGTTCAGATTCAAGATTTTCAATCAGCTTTTTGGACTTTATTAGAGCTTGGGATTTTGGTAACGCCGAGATCCTGAAGCTCTTTTTTTAGTGAATCGTGGAGCTGGTATTCTGCCTGATGTTTGGTGCGGTATGCTTTTGGATTTTTAGCAGATTTACAATCTTCAATTACTTTACGACAAAGCCGGTAAGAATCGCAGTGTTTCTGAATGACTTTCTGCGTGCTCAGCTCACTGTTGATTTGTGCTATTCTTTGATCGGCAGCTTTAACAGAAGCTTCAATGTCAGAAACATGCTGCTGGAAATCTTCATAATTCAGCAGGTTATTTTCAGAAAGATAGTTGAAGGTACGAGCCGCTTCTTTCAGGTTATTGAGTTTTGCCCATCGTTCAAATCCTTCACGATTTCCTGTTGTTACATAGGTGGAAATATTGATATACAGGCGAGCTTCTCTGGACAGATGCCTTGGAGTTTTTACTTTGTTACGATTTTTAGCCAGACGGATGCGGACATTTTCTTCTGAATAATAGTTTCCAAGAGATTTTATATAAGTGAAGTTTTTCTGCTCCGGTGCACGGAAGGACAGGTGCTTTCCCTGCCGGACTTCATATCCGGCTAACTGCATCTTTTGTAGAAATTCCTCATAGTTGATGGAAGTCCAGATTGCTTTATCAACTGCAACACGTAGCTTGGCTTTCCAACTGGTGCCACGATGATATTCCATGTTCTCTTTATAGCTTTTACCTTTTTCTCCGGTTGGCATACTGGTGGCAAGTCCATTTTCCTGGCAGATGCGATTACTGATCCGGCAGATTTTATGGTAGCTCCGCTTATTGGAAATGATCATTAACGCCCATTGTCACCGTAACCTGTTGGATGAATCTTGTATTCAGGTCGCAGTTTATGATGACAGACTGGAGGTGACTTCTCCGGGTGGATTATATAACGGATTGACTTATGAGGAAGTCATGAATGGTCATTCGAAGATCCGGAATAAAGGCATTGCCAATATATTCAGTCAGATGGGACTTGTAGAAGCATGGGGAAGCGGAATAAAAAGAATCCTTAATGCAGCAGAAGAGTATGGACTTTCGAAGCCGAGATTTCAGGAATTCGATAATATGTTTCGGGTAGAGCTGTTCCGTAATTCATTTCCGATGACAAATGAAAAAGAAAACATCAGAGAAACATCGGAGAAGCATCGGAGAAGCATCGGAGAAGCATCGGAGGTAGTGTGGAGAACAGACCTCAACGATACACAGCAAAAGATTATAAAGTTACTTTCAGAAGATCATCAATTATCAGCGGTTAAGTTAGCTGAAAAAATCGGGATTGTCAGTCGAAATATTGAGAATAATATTAAGAAGTTAAAAGAATATGGTATTCTCATAGGACATGGTTCTCCAAAGAATGGTTACTGGGAGATTATAGATAAAGATCTACAGGAGTGAGAAGTAAATTAATCCAAGATTAGTCAAATGCTGAGAGAAATAGACCTTCGCAGACGTAATGTTTGCGGTAGGTTTTTTTGATAAAAAATTAATCATGATAATAATGTGATGATATCACAGAAAACAAATGAATTTCAGATTATAATAAAGCCACAAAAGAAAAAACAAGGAGGACTGTAAAATGTCTGCTATTAATATCAATAAAAATAATTTTCAGAATGAAATAATGGATTCCGAGAAAACCGTTCTTTTAGACTTTTTGGGCTCCCTGGTGTGCTCCCTGTCGTATGGTGGTTCCTATCATGGAGGAGATTGCAAGTGAACGCCCTGATATCAAAGTTGGAAAGATCAATGTGGATGAGCAACCTGAACTGGCAAGTAAATTTGGGATTATGAGTATTCCAACTTTGGTGGTTATGAAGAATGGGAAGATTGTAACAAAAGTTTCAGGGGCAAGACCTAAGAAGGCAATCTTAGAGATGCTTTAAGGAGGTGCGTTAATGGGATTTTTTGATTTTTTTAAAACAGGCGAATATTAATCAAGGGATAGAGGAATATAAAAAGACTGCTGGTGCAGTTCTGCTGGATGTTCGTACGCCGCAGGAATATCAGGAAGGGCATATACCAGAAAGTAAAAATGTGCCATTGCAACAACTTAACAATGTTGTTTCGGTAGTGAAGAATACAGAAATACCGCTGTTTGTATACTGTTATTCCGGAGCCCGAAGTCGTCAAGCAACTGGGATGTTGCAACGAATGGGATATTCTAAAGTAAATAATATTGGTGGCATTGCTGCTTATTCAGGAAAGGTGGAAAAATAAGATGAAGGTAATAATCGTAGGCGGTGTAGCCGGAGGAGCTACAGCTGCAGCAAGAATACGAAGATTGGATGAACATGCAGAAATTACTGTGTTTGAAAGATCCGGATACATATCCTATGCGAATTGTGGGCTTCCATATTATATTGGAGACGTGATCACAGACCCGGAAGAACTTACACTACAGACACCAGAGAGTTTTTTTAAACGCTTCCGTATTAACATGAAAATTCATCATGAAGTTATCTCCATACATACGGAACGAAAAACGGTTTCAGTGAAAAATTTAGAGAATGGTGAGATATTTGAAGAAAACTATGATAAGCTGATCCTCTCTCCAGGTGCAAAGCCAACACAGCCGAGACTTCCCGGAGTAGGTATTGATAAACTTTTTACACTTCGTACTGTAGAAGACACTTTTCGGATAAAGGAATATATAAATAAGAATCATCCAAAATCGGCTGTATTGGCAGGTGGCG